>Ga0114973_10000086_pt1 | contig 56496 bp, 9 predicted proteins | sample M_140807_MF_Meta_FD_87025 | JGI IMG/M metagenome (GOLD analysis project Ga0114973, IMG submission 87025) | Freshwater microbial communities from Lake Montjoie, Canada to study carbon cycling - M_140807_MF_MetaG | ecosystem: Environmental > Aquatic > Freshwater > Lake | place: Lake Montjoie... | reverse complement strand
GTATTAATTCCAGAAATACTTGTATTAATAGAAGCAATATTACTATTTATATTAACAATATTTCCTTGGATAGTAGTAACATTACCATAGATAGCGGAATTAGAACTTTGTAAATTAGTAACATTCCCATAGATAGCTGAAGTAGAAGTTTGTAAATTAGTTATATTTGTCTGAACACTGGTAACATTCCCATAGATAGCGGAAGTAGAACTCTGTAAATTAGTTATATTTGACTGAGCAGTGGTAACATTACCGTATATAGCACTTATATTTGACTGGGCGGTAGTAACATTTTCGTAGATAGCGGAAGTAGTACCTTGTAAATTGGTTATATTTGACTGAGCAGTGGTAACATTACCATAGATAGCGGAAGTAGAACTCTGTAAATTGGTTATATTTGTCTGGGCGGTAGAAACATTAGTATTAATTCCAGAAATACTTGTATTAATAGAAGCAATATTACTATTTATATTAACAATATTTCCTTGGATAGTAGTTACATTACCATAGATAGCGGAAGTAGAACTTTGTAAATTAGTTATATTTGACTGAGCAGTGGTAACATTCCCATAGATAGCGGAAGTAGAAGTCTGTAAATTAGTTATATTTGTATTCGTACTATTAATTTGTGTTTGAATACTCGATGTAGGATCAAAATAACTTGCAGATATATTATTTATTTTTCCTATTGTTAAATTAGCAGTTCCCCCATTTATATCCGTATTATTTGTATAAATACCACCACTTCCAGCTGCAGTAACCAATCCCCCACTAGTGTAAATAAGACCATTCACATCCAATGGATATTGCGCCTGTGTTTTTCCTATTCCAACATATGCTTGATATGATCCCGAATTTATTGTTAATCCTGTTATAGGATTATTTCCAAATCCAACTTTAAATTCGAGTTCAGAAATAACTCCATAACTACCAAAATGGTTTAAATTAATACTTCCATAGACATCATATAAAACACCATAAGTTCCTACCTTATGAAAATCAATCATAGTTGTATTTGTATTTATAGTTTCAGATGATCCTTGTGGAACATATATTCTTAATGCTGTTTTACTAATATCATATGCAGTAATAGTATTTGTAGTTGTACTAAAATTAGTAACATTATAACCATTAGATTGTATAATATTTGTTTTTCCGAAATAAGCACCGCCTGCAACTTGTAAAGCGCCACTATTACTACTAATAGTAGCATTCGTACTATTTAAGACTAAATTACCACATGTCAATGTATTTGTACTCGGATTAACAGTAATACCGTTATTAGAAGTAGTATTGGTAACATTAAACCCATTTCTTTTATCTGAAAATAAAATATTAAATTCTTGATTTGCATTATTACCATTAATAGAAATATTCCCTTTCAATATATTTATATTACTAGTCAAATTAACAATATTCCCTTGAATGATAGATACATTACCATAGATAGCGGAAGTAGAATTCTGTAAATTGGTTATATTTGACTGAGCAGTGGTAACATTACCATAGATAGCGGAAGTAGAACTCTGTAAATTGGTTATATTTGACTGGGCAGTAGTAACATTACCATAAATAGCCGCAATCGAAGCCTGAGTATTACCATACATAGTGAGAACCGTAGTCGAAAAATTCGAATCGTTCCCCAATGCAGTGGCTAATTCATTCAAAGTATTCAATGTAGACGGTGCAGAATCAACCAAATTCGCTATTTGACCCATGACAAAAGAAGTCGTCGCTACCAAACGCGAATTATCACCCATACTCGGCGTATTCACAACCGCATAACCAGAAATATCTAATGCAAATACCGGATTCGAATTTCCTATACCAACATACCCCTTTGTAAAATACATATTATTATCCTGAATCGTCCAAAGACTTTGTCCTATAGGACCAGTACAACCAGTAGTACCGGTAACTCCATCACGTCCTATAATACCATCTCTACCAGGAGGGCCCGTACAACCAGTAGAACCTGTGGGACCAGTCGCACCAGTATCACCATCACGACCTATAATACCATCTCTACCCCTCGGGCCCGTAGGGCCCGTAATACCAGTCGAGCCAGTATCACCAGTTCCTATAGGACCAGTCGCACCAGTTGAACCAGTAAATCCAGTCGCACCAGTCAAACCGGTAGCACCTGTAGAACCAGTCGAGCCAGTCGAACCAGTCGAACCGGTAAATCCAGTCGCACCAGTCGCACCAGTAGCACCAGTAGCACCAGTAAATCCAGTTGAACCAGTATCACCTGTTCCTATAGGACCAGTAGCACCAGTAAATCCGGTCGAACCAGTATCACCTGTTCCTATAGGACCAGTAGCACCAGTAAATCCAGTCGAACCAGTCATTCCAGTAGCACCTGTAAATCCGGTCGAACCAGTAAATCCAGTCGAACCAGTCGTACCAGTTGAACCAGTATCACCTGTTCCTATAGGACCAGTAGCACCAGTAAATCCAGTCGAACCAGTCATTCCAGTAGCACCTGTAAATCCGGTCGAACCAGTAAATCCAGTCGCACCAGTTGAACCAGTAGAACCAGTCGTTCCAGTAGCACCTGTAAATCCAGTCGAACCAGTCGAACCAGTAAAACCAGTAAAACCAGTAAAACCAGTAGAACCAGTCGTACCAGTAGCACCAGCAGCACCAGTAGCACCAGTAGAACCAGTCGCACCAGTTCCTATAGGACCCATAGGCCCAGTCCATCCTGTAAATCCAGTACAACCAGTACTACCAGATGGACCTATATGACCTATTGGACCTTGATCACCTTGTGGACCTTTTATCGAACCACAATTCGTCCAACCACTACTCCTCGTAGAATTCCCCCCATTATAAACATATAAACTCGTTCCAATAATATAAGAATCACCTATGGATAGATTCTGTAAGACATATAATGAGTTCACATTCGGTAATGTACCTAATATACGAATCGTACCTGGGTTTAAACCCCCTATCGTAGTACCCGCTGGTAACGCGATCGCATTCGTCGTCGTACTCGCTCTTATATTCGTTATATAGTTCCCATAGTCGTCGTAGAAATTAATATAATTCGTATTTGACGTTTTCATATAGATATTATCAAATACAGCAGTAGGACTACCGATATTGAAAATCAAATTCCCATTCGGAATAATATCCTGATAAACCGTTCCTTCGAAAACCCCCGGAATACCTTGAAGACCCTGAGGGCCCTGTGGGCCAGTATCTCCAGTACAACCAGTATCACCAGTACCTATAGGACCAGTATCCCCAGTAGGCCCAATATCCCCTGTAGGACCCATAGAACCCGTAGCACCTGTGGAACCCGTAGCACCCGTTCTACCAGTTGGACCCATAGTACCAGTTGGACCCATAGAACCCGTAGCACCAGTGGAACCCGTTCTACCCGTAGGACCCGTTGAACCAGTCGAACCAGTAAAACCAGTGGCACCAGTGGCACCAGTAAAACCAGTGGCACCAGTAAAACCTGTGGCACCAGTAGAACCAGTGGCACCAGTTCCTATAGGACCAGTCGCACCAGTCAACCCAGTAAATCCCGTACAACCCGTATTACCAGTAGGTCCAATATTACCTATAGGACCTTGATCACCCTTCGCACCTTTGATTTCACCACAATCCGTCCATCCGGAACTAATAGTAGAATTACCCCCATTATAGACATATAAATGCGTACCAATGATATAACTATCTCCTATAGATGGATTATTTAATGCATATAATGAGTTCACGCTCGATAATGTAGATAATATTCTTACTGTACCAGGATTCACTCCGCCAATCGTAGTACCCGCTGGTAACGCAATGGCGTTTGTAGCCGTACTGGCCCTTATATTCGTGATATAGTTCCCATAGTCATCGTAGAAATTAATATAATTCGTATTTGACGTTTTCGCGTAGATATTATTGAATACCGCCGTAGAACTACCGATATTGAAAATCAAATTACCATTGGGAATAATATCTTTATAGACCGTACCTTCGAAAACCCCGGGAATACCCTGTGGTCCTTGTGGTCCCATTAGCCCAGTAGGACCAGTTAAACCAGTAGGACCAGTACCTATAGGACCAGTATAACCAGTCGTACCTATAGGACCCGTAGGGCCAGTAGGACCCATAGTGCCAGTAATACCAGTGAATCCTGTAGGACCTCTAGCCCCAGTAGGGCCCGTAGGGCCCGTATGTCCCATAGTACCAGTAGATCCAGTAGATCCAGTACGACCTATAGGACCAGTTGCACCAGTCCAACCAGTGGGACCTATTGAACCTGTTGCACCTGTTATACCAGTTGAACCTATAGGACCTGTGGCACCTGTTATACCAGTTGAACCAGTAGGACCTGTCCTACCTGTGGCACCTGTCCTACCAGTTGAACCTGTTGAACCTGTATGACCAGTCGAACCCGTAGCGCCTGTCCTACCTGTTGGGCCTGTCAATCCGGTATAACCCGTATCACCAGTATCACCAGTATCGCCAGTAAAACCGGTTGATCCAGTATCACCAGTCGAACCAGTATCACCAGTCGAACCAGTATCACCAGTTAAACCAGTTGGACCTATAGGACCTATTGGACCTTGGTCACCTTGTGGCCCTTTTATAACACCACAATTCGTCCATCCACTCGATGAACCCGTCGCAATTTTCACATTACCACCATTATAAATATATAAATTGGCACCTACAATATACCCATCACCTATTGAACGATTTGTAAGTAATGTCAGCGCATTTGTATTTTGTAGCGTACCTAATATACGAATCGTACCAGGATTTACACCCCCTATCGTAGTACCCGACGGTAATGCAATCGCATTCGTCGTCGTACTCGCCCTTATATTCGTAATATAATTACCAGAATCGTCGTAGAAATTGATATAACTCGTATTTGTATTATAACTATAAATACTATTGAATATCGAGTTAGAACTTCCTATATTGAATATCAAATTCCCATTTGGAATAATATCTTTATAAACCGTTCCTTCGAAAACCCCTGGAATACCTTGCGGCCCTTGTGGACCCATTAATCCTGTAGGACCAGTTGAACCAGTACCTATAGGACCCGTATGACCAGTCGCACCTATCATACCTGTTGGACCCGTTAATCCCGTTGGACCCGTCCTACCAGTCGCCCCAGAAGAACCCGTCGCCCCAGAAGAACCCGTCGCCCCTGTTGCACCCGTCGCACCAGAAGAACCCGTCGCTCCGGAAGAACCCGTCGCCCCAGAAGAACCCGTCGCCCCAGAAGAACCCGTAGATCCAGTCGCACCGGAAGAACCCGTCGATCCTGTATCTCCAGAAGAACCCGTCGCCCCAGCAGAACCCGTCTCACCAGAAGAACCAGTAGGACCCGTAGATCCCGTCGCACCAGAAGAACCAGTCGCCCCAGAAGAACCCGTCGCACCAGAAGAACCAGTTGGACCCGTAGCACCAGTTCCTATTGGACCCGTCGCACCAGTTAATCCTGTAAATCCCGTTGAACCAGTATTACCAGTAGGACCAATATTACCTATAGGACCTTGATCTCCCTGAGGACCTTTTATTTCTCCACAGTCCGTCCATCCTGCACTAGTCGTAGAATTCCCCCCATTATAAATATATAAATGGCTTCCAATAATATAACCATCGCCATTATTCGGCGAAGTCAAACTATATAACGCAGTCGTATTTGATAGGGTAGATAGAATACGTATGGAACCGGGATTTACACCTCCTATTGTAGTACCAGATGGTAATGCGATGGCATTCGTCGTTGTACTCGCTCTTATATTTGTGATATAGTTCCCATAGTCATCATAAAAATTAATATAATTCGTATTTGACGTCTTTGCATATATATTATTGAATACCGCGGTAGAACTACCAATATTGAAAATCAAATTACCATTGGGAATAATATCTTTATAAACGGTACCTTCGAAAACCCCGGGAATACCTTGCGGTCCTTGTGGTCCCATTTGTCCTGTAGGACCAGTTAAACCAGTTGAACCCGTAGCACCCGTACCAATAGGGCCCGTAGGGCCCGTAAAGCCAGTCTGTCCAGTAGGTCCTATTTGACCCGTCGAACCAGTAAACCCTGTAGGCCCCGTATAACCAGTCTGTCCAGTAGGTCCTATAGGGCCCGTATAACCCGTATAACCAATAGGTCCTATAGGACCGGTTGCCCCAGTAGGGCCCGAAGGGCCCGTAGACCCAGTTCCCCCAGTTGTCCCAGTTGCCCCAGTAGGGCCCGTAGATCCCGAAGGGCCCGAAGGGCCCGTAGATCCAGTATTACCTGTTGGACCTATATCACCTGTTGGACCTGTTTGACCCGTTGGGCCAGTAGGGCCCGTATCACCAGTCGGACCGATCGCACCTGTTTGACCTGTAGGACCAGTTTGACCCGTTGGACCAGTTTGACCTGTGGCGCCAGTTCTTCCTGTGGAACCCGTATGGCCCGTTGCCCCCGTTGCACCTGTTGCACCTGTTGCCCCCGTTGCACCTGTTGCACCTGTTGGACCTGTTGCCCCCGTTGGACCCGTTTGACCTGTTGCCCCCGTTTGACCCGTGGTGCCAGTAGGACCCGTAGGACCTGTATCACCTGTTCCTATAGGACCTGTCGGACCCGTTTCACCAGTCGATCCAGTAGCACCAGTATAACCCGTTTCACCTGTAATACCTGTTGGACCTATAGGACCTAATGGACCTTGGTCTCCTTGTGGACCTTTGATCTCTCCACAATCTGTCCAACCACTACTATTTGACGATACGCCACCATTATATACGAATAAATTCGTTCCAATAATATAACCATCCCCTATTTTACGAGAAGTGATTGTATATAAAGAATTCTGATTTGGTAACGTAGCTAATATTTTAATGGTACCTGGACTAATACCACCAATCGTAGTACCCGATGGTAATACAATCCCATTCGAATTTGCCCTTATATTTGATAAATAGTTCCCATAATCGTCATATAGATTGATATAACTAGTACTTGTCGTCTTCGTATAAATATTATTGAATATCGTGGTAGAACTTCCTATATTGAATATCAAATTCCCGTTCGGTATAATATCCTTATAAACAGTTCCTTCGAAAACCCCGGGAATACCTTGGGGACCTTGTGGTCCCATTAATCCTGTAGGACCAGTTATACCAGTAGGGCCCGTAGGGCCCGTACCAATAGGGCCCGTAGGGCCCGTGAAGCCAGTTGGGCCCGTAGGGCCCGTTCTACCTGTTTGTCCCGTGAGACCAGTAGGACCCGTATGGCCCGTTTCACCAGTTGGACCTGTTTCTCCTGTAGGACCAGTTGCGCCAGTAGGGCCCGAAGGGCCCGTATCACCAGTTAATCCTGTTTGACCTGTTGTGCCAGTAGGCCCAGTTCTTCCTGTGGGGCCTGTGCGTCCTGTAGATCCAGTTAATCCTGTTTGACCCGTTGCACCAGTAGGACCAATAGGACCTGTTGCGCCAGTAGGACCTGTTTGGCCTGTTAGACCGGTAGGACCTATCCTACCCGTTGGACCTGTTCGGCCCGTAGCACCTGTTGGCCCCGTCGAACCCGTTTGTCCCGTTGGACCAGTTCTACCAGTTGAACCGGTAGGACCCGTAGGACCAGTTCCTAATGGACCCGTAGGACCAGTTGATCCCGTCTCTCCAGTAGATCCTGTTTGACCCGTATCACCAGTTCCTATTGGACCCGTATCACCAGTTAATCCTGTAAATCCCGTACAACCAGTATTACCAGATGGTCCTATAGGACCCATTGGCCCATGGTCTCCTTGTGGACCTTTTATTTCTCCACAATCCGTCCAACCCGCGCTAGTCGTAGAATTCCCCCCATTATAAATATATAAATGGCTTCCAATAATATATCCATCACCATTATTTGGCGAAGTAACTGCGTATAACGCAGTCGTATTTGATAGGGTCGATAAAATACGTATCGATCCAGGATTCACTCCGCCAATCGTGGTTCCTGATGGTAATGCGATGGCATTTGTAGTTGTACTCGCTCTTATATTCGTTATATAATTACCATAATCGTCGTAGAAATTAATATAATTCGTATTTGACGTTTTCACATAGATATTATCGAATACCGCGGTAGAACTACCGATATTGAAAATTAAATTCCCATTGGGAATAATATCCTTATAAACAGTACCTTCGAAAACCCCGGGAATACCTTGGGGTCCTTGTGGACCCATTAATCCTGTAGGACCAGTTATACCAGTTTGACCCGTAGGACCCGTACCGATAGGTCCCATAGGGCCAGTAAAGCCTGTTTGTCCAGTAGGTCCTATTTGACCCGTCGAACCAGTTTGTCCTATAGGACCTGTTTGTCCTGTATCACCAGTAGGACCAGTAGGACCCGTTTGTCCTGTATCACCAGTAGGACCAGTAGGACCTATTTGACCCGTTTCCCCAGTAGGGCCCGAAGGGCCCGTAGAACCAGTACGACCAGTAGGTCCTGTACGGCCAGTTTGACCCGTATCACCTGTGATACCTGTTTGACCTGTTGGCCCTGTTCGTCCGGTTGGTCCTGTACGACCTGTTGCGCCTGTTGCCCCTGTTGGACCTGTACGGCCTGTCGGTCCTGTACGGCCTGTTGCGCCTGTGGCTCCTGTTGCGCCGGTTCGTCCTGTAGGTCCGGTTTGACCCGTATCACCGGTATCACCCGTATCGCCTGTAGGGCCCGTATCGCCTGTACGGCCTGTGGTACCAGTTGCACCTGTTGCACCTGTTGCACCGGTTGCCCCTGTTGTTCCTGTCGAACCCGTGCGTCCGGTAGAACCTGTGGCACCAGTACCTATAGGACCCGTTGGACCCGTTAATCCGGTTGGACCCGTACGACCTGTTGAACCAGTTAGCCCCGTATCACCTGTTATACCTGTATGTCCCGTACGACCTGTAGGACCCGTACGACCTGTATCACCTGTTATACCTGTATGTCCCGTACGACCAGTAGGACCAGTAGGACCCGTTGGACCTGTATCGCCAGTTGGACCTAATTCACCTGTAGAACCCGTAGGACCAGTTGTTCCAGTAGGACCAGAGGCGCCGGTAGAACCTGTAGCACCAGTACCTATAGGACCCGTTGGCCCCGTTAATCCGGTTGGACCCGTTTCACCCGTGGCTCCTGTGGCGCCTGTATGACCAGTTGAACCAGTTGTTCCGGTTGCACCCGTGGCTCCTGTGGCGCCTGTGTTACCAGTAGGACCAGAGGCGCCGGTAGAACCTGTGGCACCAGTGGAACCGGTTGCGCCAGTTGCGCCTGTTGCACCAGTAGGACCTGTTGAACCAGTTGCGCCAGTTGCGCCTGTTGTTCCCGTTGAACCCGTGCGTCCGGTAGAACCTGTGGCACCAGTACCTATAGGACCAGTCGGACCAGTCGAACCAGTAAACCCCGTATCACCAGTAATTCCAGTAGGTCCTATAGGACCAAGTTCACCACGATCACCACGGGGACCTTTTATTTCTCCACAATTTGTCCAACCATCGATAATCGTCGGATCACCACCATTATAAATATATAGATTCACGCCAATAATATAAGCATCCCCCGTATTCGGATTCTGTACTTCAAATAGACTATTGACATCTGGTAATGTACCTAATATATGTATTGTACCCGGATTTACGCCACCTATTGTGGTACCTGCTGGAAGCGCAACCCCCCTATTCGCTGGACTCGCATATATATTCGTTATGTAATTCCCAGAATCGTCGTAGAACTTTATAACATTTGTATTTGTATATGTCACATAGATATTATTGAATATGTTATCTGGATCACCTATTCCAAATACATTCTTATCATTCGGAATAATATTTTTATATACCCTCCCTTCGAATACACCGGGAATACCTTGGGGACCCATTGGACCTGTATGTCCTGTATGACCCGTATCACCTGTTCGCCCTGTGGGACCTGTATGGCCTGTTTGTCCTGTGGGACCTGTATGGCCAGTAGGGGCGGTGGGGCCTGTATGGCCTGTTATTCCTGTTGGACCTGTTATGCCAGTATTTCCCGTGGGACCTGTAGGACCTAGTTGACCGGTTGATCCTGTATGACCTGTTGATCCCGTCGGACCAGTTAGACCTGTAACACCAGTATCACCAGTATAACCATATAAACCTTGTGGACCTTGTATACCTTGAAGCCCTCTTGTTCCTTGTAAACCTTGTGGGCCTTGTAAACCTTGTAGACCTGTTGGACCAACCAAACCTTGTATTCCCGGGGGGCCTTGTTGTCCTCTTGGTCCCTGATCACCTTTTTTTCCTTCGGGACCATATACATATACAATTTGTGAATCCCCCATAATATCACACTTATATAAATAATACACATTTATATAATGCTAATTTGTCCATGCATTTTTAATAATTGCATATGGAATATTGGGTAAAATAATATTATTTCCATTTACACCTCCCATATTTATATTTATATTTCCCTCTATTACTTCTCCTGTAGATTGTGTAATAGATATTGGGATTCTATTTATAGAACTTGCGTATTTCAATATATTGTATAAATCGGGTAATAAGGTTCTCCCATTTATAACCGTTGATCCGTCGCAATAAGAAAAATTATTGATTAGTGATTGTTGGTTTAAATCTTGACCAACTACCCTACCTTGCGGAATCGGATAAAGCATTATCGCACCTGGTATAATGGATGGGCCTGGTGGTCCTATAGGACCCTCTTGACCTTGAGAACCTGCGGGACCTTGTTTACCTGGGTTACCTTGTGAACCTGGAACACCTTGTAGTCCTGGATCGCCTTTTATACCTATAGGACCCGTTGGACCTGTTGGGCCCGTTGGGCCCGTTGGCCCTCCGTAATCACCTGGCGGTCCTGCTGGACCAGTGGGACCTTTTAATTTTGCTAATTGTTGGGGTTCGTTACATAGTATATTTATTATTCTTTTTACTAATAGTACATCACTTGACATATATATGAAATAGGGCTAATAAAATTGCGATACCGTTGTAAATGCATTCCATATCCCTGATCCCAATACTATTATTTCTATTTTTTGTTCTATAACGAGAACACTGGGGGAAATGGTTGGAGAACTACCTCCCGAAAAAATGAGGGACTGTGTCGTTCCGTCGATTGTCAAAGTTGTCATATAGGTTTGGTTTGTGGTTGTATCTATGACTAGAGTCATTTCGTATTTTCCTGAACTGGTCGGTAGATTCGTAATATTTACGCTAAAGTTTGCTGCGGGAGCGGCGAATTTATATATGGCGGCTTGACTATAATCTAGTGTGATGGGGGATGTAGAGTCCGATAGGGAAATATATGTTCTCGCTATTTGATTCAAAAAGGAATACCCCGAGGTTTGTAGAGAACCACTAATGTCTAAAGTATATTGTGGCGTCGTCGTTTTCCCTACCGATAATGCAGTGGATATTGCGGCGGAACCTGATATATCGACTGTCGTTCCCGCGATTTGTTGAGAACCTCCTATTAGAAGATTTGCAATAGATGCCGTATTGGCGATGATACCACCCGTCGTATTGAGAGTACCGGAGATATCTAAATTATACTGGGGGTTAGATTGTCCTATACCTACATTTCCCCCTGAGTAATAAATCGAACTATTTGACCCTTGTTGCCAAAATGCGGGTCCCGTAGGGCCCGTTTGGCCGGTATCACCAGTCGATCCTATAGGGCCTGTAGGGCCCGTTTGACCAGTATTTCCTGTTTGACCGGTATTACCAGTTGATCCAGTTAAACCTTGAGAACCTGTAGGACCAGTAGGACCTATTTGACCTGTTGCACCTGTAGGACCTATATAATTTACCATATATATGTATGTTGTTATCAAATTCTTGTTATTTGACGGCGATTATTATTTCACGGTTGATAGCGTTAAATAGTGGATAGAATTCTTACTATTTGACTATTTGATATCCATATTTCTATGGCCTGTTTGAAATATGTCGCCCCTGCCGTATTCTGCGGACTACCTCCGTTAAATAAAATGCTATATGTTTGAGAACCTATCACTATGGATGAAATATAATATCCACTTGGCGTTGCCGCCTGCGAATAATCTAAATAGACGGTCAAATAGATGAATCCGTTTATAATTGTCGAAGGAATATTATTTATTTGACAGGTAATATTGTTTGGACAGTTCGACATATCGAGAACCCACGACGCCGTTTGTTGAAGGTCCAATGACAGATTTCCTAGGCTATCTGGCGCGACTTGGGCTAAGTTCTCGGCGATTTGATTCATATAGGAAATATTGGATATGTTTTGAGAACCTGCGATATAAAGCCCCCCGGAGGGGGGCGTATTCATCGTCCCTATAATCATACTATTTGATATTATTACCGAACCCGAAATATCTGCCTGTGTCTGTACTGTCGAAGCCCCACCTACCTGGATATTTTGGAGAACCTGTATTAAATCTCCCGATACCGAGATTGTATTCGCCGTTCCTGAAATATCCACTGCATATATGGCGGCCTGGTTATTTATCCCTATATTCGATGAATATAAGATAGAACTACCGAGAACCTGCCAATAGGGGGCCATAGGCCCCATGGGGCCTGTTAAACCGAAATTACCTATTTGACCCTGCGCGCCAGACGTGGCCGTTTGTCCTATAAAACCATTATCCCCTTTTGGCCCTACGGGACCTATTCCAACTGGTCCTTGGACACCAATCACGCCTTGGGGGCCCTGAGGGCCCGTTTCACCATAGATCACGATAGAATTCAAGGAATTTGTTATATTTGTGAGTATCTGGGCATTCGTCAAATTCATCGTTATCGCCGTATTGGATATCGCCGATGGATACGCTTTGGGTCCTATAATCGATATTTTCTCCTGGGGTTTCATATAAATCGCATTGGGTACATATACGGGACCATATCCCGAATTGGATGCTATGCCATAGACTGCGGTGAATAGTGAGGAGGCATTGGTTGAACGGAAGATAGGTGTAGAACCCGTTCCTAACGTGGCATACGTAATAGATCCTATTTGACCATTCGCACCGCCTAATAGAATCGACCTTTTATTATATGCCGCTGTATATGCCTTCGTTAGATTTGTGTTTATCGTCGCGCCATTATATGTGGGGGAAAAGTTGAGCGTCGTATTTGCGGCCTGGTTGGAGAGATAGGCGGCGGTCCCAGAATTCGCGAGAACCAAATAATTCTGGCCGTCGAATGTCTGGGCTACCGGATAATTAGCACCTAGACCATATATTATGGAATTGGCATACCCCGCCTGGTTCAAATAATAATTATTTATTTGATTTCCACAGAGATCCGTCGCGATATAAAACGTGGGATAGCCAACGCCTTGGACATTGATTAGATTCGTGGGGTGGAGAACATAGGTATTCGTTACTATAGGACGTGTCAAATAGTTCAATTGATTGGTTGCAGAGGTTGCAGTATAAATATCGAATTCCGCGATTTCTGCGTAATTGGTAGCCCCACCTCCAAATACGGAGGGTATAACAATCCTATAATATTGATAGGTTGCACCTATATTTATATTCCTGGGAATAACTAAAAAGGGATAACCATTCGTATTATTTGGGGGCGTTGTTTGAGAACCGAATGAGAAGTTCTCGATTAGGGTCCATGAAGTCCCCGTTTGAGAACCTAATAGGGTCCATCCCTTTGGTATCGCCGTATTCGAACTATCAATCGCGAAAACCACATAGTAATATATAGCAATGATTGGTTGTGGGAGTTGGATTTGTAGCCATTCTCCCGTTATTGACCCCCCATTATAGGACGTCGTTTGAGAACCTAGATATTGTCCCGTGGCTGCCGCGTAAGTCCCTGCCGCAGAATACCACGAAGTGACCTGGCCAGTTGTCGCAGAGAACTTATTATCAAATGCCCTATATGACTCATTGCCTGTTTGTTGCGAAGATGCCGTGGCCGAATAGCCTGCTAGGGATGCGGTTGTGAAATATGCGGGTGTAAAAACAGTCTGGCCATTTTGTACGGCAATGGATGCCTGTGGGGTTGATTGCCAGCCACCACCTAATAGTTGCGGAGAATATGCGGTCGATGTTGTGGTACCAGACCCATACGCCAGCCAGATTTTTCCCGTCCAGGTAATGGAAGAGGCATATATATTGAGCGGATTTGCTACGATTCCTTGCCAGTTGATCCCATCAGAAGAGGCCGCCATCGTTACTAGCCCGTACCCTACTGCGATGAATATTTGACCATTCCAGGCTATATCGTACCCCTGTTGCATCCAATAATTATCTCGGCCTGTCCATATGACTCCGTCATAACTCGTGGCTACCCAATAACCACCCATACCAACTGCGCACCATAGGCGTCCATTCCATACCGCTTTATTTCCTTGGACGGTGAAAACCGAGGCGCCCGTACCCTGCCAGTATATTCCGTCAATCGAATATGCAATTGTATTTGACCCGGCGCCCACGGCTACCGAAAGGGGGGCAATAGAGGCCGACCCCTGGTCGGGATTATTCCAGGCGAAATTATTTATTTTACTCATTCCGCTAATCGCGGACCCATAGGTCCAGGTTCTCGAATCTGGACTTGATGCAACCGCATTCCCGCCTAATAGATAATATGTTCCATTATATGTTAATGCATTTGGAGAACTTATTAATCCGGTAGTTGATAGTGTTAGGGATGATAGATTATTTGTCGTTGTAGAAAATATATTACCTGTATTGGATAAAAAAAGTGAATTGTTGGTTCTCGAACTATAAAATCCATTCTGTATGATATTCCCCGAAAATGGATTCCCCGAAATATTGGTCCAAGATAATCCATTCACACTTGTCAAAACAGGATTCAATGCACCAGATACTATACCAGTCCAATAAGAACCATTCCATAATGCCTTTGTAATATTACTATATGACACTTGATTCGCCGTATATATGTTCCCCGTTGATTGGATCCCCGTTTGGAAATATCCCCCTTGAGTACCTTGGGATATAGATACCGATTTCATATTCGAGAACCCTAGCCCCGTAGCTATGGTGAACGACGACCCATAATTAGAAGATATATATACTTGACCATTCGCTATAACGCTTTGGTACTGTCCCCCATTCGCAATGGCCGTAATATTTTGTAGAGAACCTACGGTCCAGGTAGCCCCATAATTCGACGACGTATTTATTGTCGTATTCCCCATCAGAATTGTATTCAAACTCGTATTATAGGACGTATCTGTCATATAGATGGTATTATTATTATCAAATGCAATGGAAGTCGGTAGCGTGGATACTTCGGAAATCGCTGAACTATTACCATTGGGATTGATGACTACTATTTGATTATTATCATATAGGTATAAATTACTATATTTATCGACGGATAAGGGGGCATATCCGAGAACCGAATTGACAGTGGAGGTCGTATAGACCGTGGTTTGTGTACCTTGTGGTGAAATCTTATATATGACCGTTTGCGTTTGGGCTTGGTTCACGGATCCTATATAGATATTGCCGGGGGCATCGATGGCTAGACCATATCCATAATAGAGACCCTTTGTAGAATCGAAGAAGGTAGTTTGTACTCCCGCCTGTGTTATCTTATATACGGTATGTGACGGGGTGGTGGCGGCCATCGTATAGATATTCGCCGAACTATCCGCAATTATGGCGTATGTGGACTGGACTGTCGAGAACGTGGATACGGCTTTTGTTCCTGCTGCTACTTTTATTATATTGCCCGAACAACAGAGATAGAGATTCTGCGAAATATCGAATGTCAGCCCCTGCGGGGCCTGTAGAACAGATACCCCCTGTTGAGAACCTGAAATATCGAGGAATGTACTCTGGGATTTGGTATATGGGTTGAATTTTATGACCGTATTCGCATTTGTGGTCCAATAAAGGTTATACGAGGCATCATTCGCGAGGTAGGGCGTGGCCGCATTCGCGTAATATGTCGAGAGGATAGAAGCAGAATATTTATATATGACAAAACTGTTATAGGGGTAGGGGGCGGATAGGTAGAGATTATTCGCAGAATCCATTGTGAATAAGTTCGTTGGATTTGTCGAGAACCCATACGATGAGGGTAGGTATGTAACGACCGTATTTGAAGTGGTGTTTATTACGGTTTGTGATAAGAGTGTGTTGGTATTATATTGAGTAATACTATTTGACCCATTCTGGACGACGTAGAGATTTTGTACGGAATCTATTGCCAGACCTATTGGAGAACTTAAATTTTGTAAATAGGTTCCTGTTATGAGAGCACCAGAAGAATTGAATTTTTGTACGGTATTTCCGGATGTCACATAGACATTATTCCCGGAATCGATGGCAAGTCCTGTGGGACTCGTGATTTCATATATATTTGTGATTTTATACATTGTTGTCGAATTTCTATCTATTGCATATAAATTGACTTTTCCATAATCAAATGTAAGACCGACTACGTTACTATATTGAGTAGTAATATTTATAATGGTATTTGAAGTAATATTATATTGGACAATTGTTGATGCAGCAGTCATATATAAAAAGGTTTTACTAATACACATATTGAATATGGGTACACCAGAAGCCGTATATAATAAAACAGGGACTGTCGTACCGGGTCTAATGACTGTTATTTTACCATTATTATAATCACCGATATATATATTATTATTTGAATCGCACGCGATACCTACTGGAGTAGCATATCCAGTAATATATGAGTTTTGTACACCAGAAGAATTTGTTGCGCCTGCGTTGATTTTGGATATGGTACCTGAACCCGAATTGGCTATGTAAAAGTTACCGTATATATCGAATGTACCATAATATGGTGAATTACCTACTGTAAATGTATAGGTAGGTGTAGAACCACCTGTTGGTGGGAATTGATATACGAGTCCTGGATTTGCTGAACATACTACGAAAAAATTGCCGTATGGGTCTATTTTACAATCTGTCGGATTCGTGATTCCTGTTATGAAAGAATTATTGACTGTTCCTGCGGAGGTTATTTTTGAAACATAATTGCCCGATGAATTTGTAACATAGAAATTATTATTCGCATCGCAACATAAGCCACATCCATTTGTAGCGATTGTTGTGAATGTAGAGGAGGTTATCGTAGGGAAGGATTGTGATACGAGTGTTCCTGATGAATTATATTTGGAAATATATGAACCATTTGTTATATAGAGATTATTTGTCGAATCTAACGCAATTGTTTTTGGGGATGTAATGGATGATATAAATGAAGGAGAATAATTATTTCCGAATATTCCAAATTTTAAAATATAACCAGAAGAAGAGGGTGTTGAACCTGTAGTTGTTGGAACAGCAAGATATAAATAACCATTATTATAGGTAATTAAAGCATTATAAGTTGAATTCGTAAAATAAGTACTTGTTACAAGAGTTCCTGCAGAATTATATTTTGCTATTCCTGAATTTTGATAAACAGTATATATATAATCATATGGGTCAATTGCAATTCCTATTGCGTTAGTTACTCCTGTAATGAATGTAGATGAAATAAGTGCTCCACTAGAATTATATTTTAATATTTTTGATCCTGTAATAGTTGCAACATAAAGATTATTTAATGAATCAAATGCCATTTGCCAAAGATTATTTGAACCAGATATAGTTATGTAATTATTTGTAGTTGAAGTAATTGAACCATTTGACATTACATATTTATTAATAAAACCATTATTACCAGCATTAAAATTTGTTACATAAAAATTACCATTTTTATCAAATGCACAGGCTTGAGGTTGATTTAATCCAGAGGTAATAAAATTCAAATTTGAAGAAGATATATTAGAATTTGAATCCATTGAATATTGATAAACTTTATATGGAGAAACACCGTATATTACATATAAATTATTATATGCATCTATTGCAATACTCCAATTTTGTGTACCAGTAGATGCATATGCTGTTATGAAGTTACTTTTCCGTACTGTTCCATTTGGATTATATTGTATTACTGTATTTACTCCACCTGTAATTGAATATTGATTTACTACATAAATATATCCATTTGTATCAATACAAATTTGCCATGGATTACATACTCCAACAGTTGCAAACGTAGTATTTGAATATGGCGTTGTAGAAGATGCAATAGGTTGTCCATATTTGGAAATTGTTCCAGAACCATTATTTGCTATATATAAATTAGAATTATTATCTACAATACATCCCTGTGGTGAATTCAAAGTTGATATATATGTCGGATTTACTCCGCTCGTTATTTTTAAAACAGATCCAGTTGCTTGTCCCGTTCCAGTTGATACCGGTATATATAAATAACCCGAATTATATGATAATTGTGCTGGATAATTTAATGATGGTACATAATAATTATTTATTATTGTTCCAGATGAACTATATTTTGCTATATAGCCACTACCCGAATAGACAGATATATAAATATATCCAAATGGGTCTATCGCTATACCCATCGGTGCACCTATAGAAATAAATGTACTCGATATTAATGTCCCATATGAACTATATTTATAGATATTTCCATTCAAATTACATACATATAAATTATTACCTGAATCAAATGCCATTTGCCATGCATTACCTACACCAGTCACATAATTCGCGGTTGTTATAATAATCGTTCCATATGACATTACATATTTATTTATATAACCATTTCCACCATTATAACAAGAAACGTAGAAATTACCGGCATTATCAAAACAACAAGATTGTGGAGTACTTAATCCGGATGTAATAAATGATGTATTTGACGATTTTATATTACCACTCGAATCAATCGAATATTGGAAAACTTTTGATTGATTACCTGATACAATATACATATTATTATAAGCATCTATCGCCATACCCCATAAATTGATTTCGCCACTTGAACTAGCAGATACGAAATTTGCGTTTTTTACGGTTCCATTCGGATTATACTGTATGACAGTATTAATACCATTTGTGGTAGTAGCATTTTCATTGGCGACGTAAATAAAACCATTCGAATCGAAACAAACCATAAAAGGGGAGGCTAATCCTGTTGTCGCGAAATTATTTGTTCCGTTTGTTACCATTAGAACAGAACCCCCTGCTGTATTTCCGCCTAATGCAAGTGGAATATATAAATTCCCATTTATAAAGGTTAATAAAGCTCCGTAATTTAAACTAGTTACATAAGTACTCGTTACAAGAGTTCCGGTAGGTGTATATTTTGATATATAACCACCACTTGACCAAGTAGATGTATAAAAATATCCAAATGCATCTATTGCAATTCCTACAGGACCAGTTACTGTAATAAATGTACTCGATACTAGTGTTCCCGATGAATTATATTTATAGATATTTCCATTTAAATTACATACGTATATATTATTTGCTGTATCAAATGCCATTTGCCAAGAATTCCAGCCAGTACCACTAATAAAACTTGCGGTTGTAGATAAGATTGTTCCATTATACATAACATATTTATTTATATAACTATTATTTCCATTGTAATTCGTCACATATAAATTACCTGCATAATCAAAACCGCAATATTGAGGGGTTGATAATCCCGACGTAATAAAAGAGGTATTTGACGCCGTTATATTACCACTTGAATTAATAGAATATTGTAATATTTTTGGAATAGCACCATTTATTATATACAAATTATTATATGAATCAATCGCTATTGAACAAGTACCAGAACCTCCACTCGCATATGCGGGTATGAAACTAGCATTTTTGACTGTCCCATTCGGATAATATTGTATGACTGTGCTTATACCATTTGTAGTAGTTGAAAATTGATTGAGAACGTAAATATAACCATTCGAATCTGCACATATACCCCAAGGACTTGCTAATCCTGTTGTTGCGAAATTTACTGTACTTACACCGGGGGGTGTTGTAGAAGAAGCCACATTTGGCCCATATTGGATAACTGTTCCAGCACCAGAATTAGAAACATAGAGATTATTTATAGAATCTAGACAACAACCAGTTGGAGAACTTAAGCCTGTCAAATAGTTCTGGGTTGTTTGTGTTATTTTATATATTGTATTTACCTGACTCCCATTATTCAAATTAGAAAAATGTAGATTATTTGATAGATCAAATGATAAAAAATATAAATTTCCATATGTTATATTACTACCACTATAAGTATTGCTAATTAATGTTCCTGTAGGACTATATTTTGCTACATAACCACTCGCAGAATTTATACTAACATAAATATTATTATAATTATCTATTATAAGACCGTTAGGTCCCGTCACAGAAATAAATGTCGTGCTAATAGCCGTACCGCTATATGAGTATTTTGAAATATAATTTGACGCATTTTGTGCAACATAAATATTATTATAACTATCAAGTGCAATTTGTTGAGGTGTTGATAAAGATGATATAAATGATGTAGTTACTAATGTACCTGATGATGTATATTTTGAAATAAATCCAGCATTCGCAGTACTATTATTTATTTGTCCAATATATAAATAATTATTTGAATCTATTGCAATAGATTGAGGCCCAGATAATGATGTTATAAAAGTCAAATTGGATGATATTAGAGAACCATTTGTTATTACGTGTTTTGATATAAATCCAGATGCTCCAGTTACTTTATTACATATATATAAATTATATTGACTATCAAATGCTATACCTATCGGGGTTGTTAAACCAGTTATAAAATTGGCATTTATTAATGTCCCTGTACTAGCACTATATTGACAAATCGCATTTCCGCCAACACTTGATGTATATGCATACCCATTATTATCAAATATTATTTGTATAAAATTTCTTGATGCGTCGATTATATAATTATTAACTATAGGACCCGTTTTTGTTACCGTTCCCAACGAAGAATTCGTCGTATAAACCGCCCCCGTAGAATCTACACAAGTATATTGCGGAGAACTTATCAATGAATTGTTTATATTAGTAGTTTGAGATATTTTATATATTATATTTGACCCTAATGTTGCATATAGATTATTCGATGCATCAAATGTTAGATAATTTACATATTGTACTCCTCCAATACTTGCATAGGTAGGTGTAATAATTGCCCCTGTAGAACTATATTTCGATATTAATGACGTTGACGAATATTGAGATACATAAATATTATTATATGAATCTATCGCTAATCCCATTGGACTCGTAAATGCAATAAACGTAGAACTAATCACCGAACCGCTATATGAATATTTCGCTATATAATTTCCGCCTGTTAATACAATATATATATTTTTATTACTATCTATCGCCATTTGATTGGGGTTATTTAAACTCGAAATAAATGATGCCGTTACTAACGTACCTGAAGTGGTATATTTCGAAATAAAACCGGTCGTTGCACCATAATTATTCGTTTGGGAAATATATAAAATATTACTCGAATCTATCATTATCGCTTGTGGTCCCAAAAGACTTGTAATAAAGGATGTATTTGACGATGATAGAGAACCATTTGATATGGCATATTTCGCAACGAATCCAGTCGTTCCTGATGGACGATTTACAAGATATAAATTATTCGCACTATCTATTATCATACCCAAAGGACTAGAACCACTCGTAATGAAACTCGAATTTAATAATGTACCCGATGAATTATATTGACTTACTGTACCACCCATATTCGATACGTATACATTCCCATTATTATCGATCGCTACTTGTTCTGCAGCATTCATACCAGAGTTTGTGAACATTGATGCTATAGGACCACTCGTAGTAATTGTAGATTGATTATAATTTGCTGTATATGTATTCCCATATGAATCTATATTTGTTATTTGTGGGTATGGGATCGTATTCGGAGTCAACTTATTCACTGTGGTTTTTATTATCGCGCATAAAGAAACAGTTACAGAAGCACCATATACGGCTGATACCGCTGTATATAAATTACCGCTATTATCTAATGCTAGCATTTGCGGGTAATTCAAATTCGTTAGATTCGCATAGTTATTTGTAACTGTTGCCCCCGTATTCGTATATTTCGATACAAAACCAACCGATGCATAAGAACACGTATAAATAAATCCATTCGGGTCGATTACTATACCGAATGGAGTTGTAACCGATATAAATGTCGAGTTTATTAATGTACCTGTATATGAATATTTTACTATTGTATTTGTACCTGCGTTTGCAATATAAATATTATTTAATATATCAAAAGCGATTTGCCAAGGATTCGATAATCCAGTAATAAATGTCGCATTTACTAATGTACCACTCGTCGTATATTTCGCGATAGAACCCGTACTATAATTATTCAAAATAGAAATATATAAATTATTTGCAGAATCAATCGCAATGGCCTGTGGCCCTGCTAGACCCGTAATAAAAGAGGCATTCGGTGTCCCATTTAATGCGCCATTTACTATATTACATTTCAAAATGAATCCCGTAGATGTTGTAGTACGATTTGTAATATATAAATTATTTTGACTATCGAAAACAAGACTGATTACATAGGTTAAACCGTTCGTACTCGTTAAAAAATTCGCGTTTAATAGAGAACCAGATGGACTATATTGACTAATCGCACTACCCATTCCATTTGTCACATAGTAATTTCCTTGTAAATCTCTTGCTATTTGACCCGGACCATTTAATCCTGTGGTTATGAAATTCGATGAGGTAGGTGCATAACTCGTACCAGTACCCGTTGCCGAATTGAATACGGTTATATTTCCTTGTGAATCCATTGAAGATATTGCGGCGGAAGGGATGGGCGAAGGCGATGTGGTTTGTGTGGTTGTTATTTTATATATTGCATTACTACTAGTAATAGGTACGAATAAATTACCCAAATTATCAAATGAGAATAATACTGGACGATTTAAACCAGTTAGACCTACATATGATGATGTAATAAGTTGACCAGTATAATTATATTTTCCTATATATCCACTTGTTGTATAATTCGAGATATAGATATTTCCAGATGCATCAATTGCTAATCCAAATGGACTAGTAAATGATATAAATGTAGAATTGATAAGTGTCCCATTATATGAATATTTCGCAATACAATTATTATTATATATTGCAATATAAAGATTGTTATTTGAATCAAATGCCATCTGCCAAGGTTGTCCTAACGAAGATATAAATGATGATGTTACTAACGTTCCACTAGTCGTATATTTTGAAATATATCCCGAAGCACCGTAACCATTTGCTAATGAAATATATAAATTGTTACTTGAGTCTATTAACAACCCCTGTGGTCCAGCTATACCTGTAATGAATGATGTATTTGACGATGTTAGAGAACCATTTGTAATAACGTATTTTGATATAAATCCTGCTGTTCCTGAAGTTTGGTTTGCGATATATAAATTATTTTGACTATCGAAAACTATTCCATATGGATTCGTTAATCCGGTAATAAAATTCGCATTTATTAGAGAACCAGAAGAATTAAATTGACTTACAGTGTTTGCACCGCTATTTGTTACATATATATTTCCATTATTATCAAATGCGGCTTGGAACGGACCACTTAAACTCGATGTAATAAAATAAGATGCTATAGGATTCGTTTTTGTAATTGTACCTGGGGTATTTGTTAACGATTGTGATAACCCTGATGAAGATAATGTCGTATATTGCGGAGAACTTAATCCAGTTGTTGTAGGAATATTCATATATGGCGCTGTTTTTGTTATTGTATTGTTATTTAAATTCGTCGCATATAAATTTTGAGAAGAATCAAATATTATAACCATTGGATATGATAAATTGGTTATATAAGACGCATTTATTAGAGAACCAGATGAACTATATTTTGAAATATAATTTAATTGATATTGTGTCACATAAAAATTACCAAGAGAATCAATTGCAACACCTAATGGTTGATATAATCCACTTATAAACGTTGTTAATACTCCGCTAGTAGAATATTTTTTTATATATCCAAGAAATAATTCAGCATAATAAATATTCCCCACTGAATCACTTGTTATATTCCAAGGATTATTAATTCCTGTTATAAAAGATGTATTTGTTCCTGTTATTGTATTTGTACTTGTATTACTCATTGTATATTTACATATATAACCAGTTGTCGCACTAGCACTATAATTTGTTACATAAAAATTACCGAATTTATCAAATGTACACGCTTGTGGACTATTTAATCCTGTTGTGATAAAACTTGTATTTGTTGTTGTTATTGAACCATTTGTTATTTTATATTGATAAATCGTGTTTGCTCCTTGATTAATAACATATAAATTATTAAAACTGTCAAATATTAAACAGTTTACATTTGTTAATCCAGTAATAAAATTGGCATTTAATAGAGAACCATTAGAATTATATTGTAATACTTTACTACCTCCATTTGATGTAATATAAAAATAACCATTTATATCTTGAATTATAAAATATGGACTTGTAATCCCCGAAATAAAGGTTTGCGTCGATGGATATGTCGATGATTGGCCTAGTGTCACTTTATATACCCCACTCACATCGTAGAAATACCCATTCCCAGGTATATCAAATGTCATATATTTGACCAATCTTCCCGAATTATAAAAACCCGATGTAACTAATGCCCCACCATTAGAATATTGATCGACTTGGTTCGGATAACTCAAATAGATGTTATTTGACTTATCTATCCCCAGGGCTAGACCCCCTGTCGTCACCGTTTTTGTTATAATGGTCGAGAACACCAGACCAGTTGTATATGAACAAACGTAGGCCGTCGTACCTCCCGTAGAAGATGTCAATATATAAAGATTCCCCGTAGTATCACATACGATCCCCGACGGCGTAGCCGTCGATACCCCATTTAGACTCGTATTCAATGCCGTCAAAGTCGTTGTAACACCTGTGGAAATAACGGTCTTATAAACCGTCGGGCCAGATACCCCGATAAAATAAAGGAGCCCATTCGTATTATCTATCGCAATCGAGAAGCCTTGGTTCACATATGTACCAACATTTCCTACCGGTGTTATAACACCAGAAGAAGATATTTTATATATGACCTGGCTTGGAACACTTTGAGAACCTCCCATATAAATATTCCCCGCGTTATCCATTATACCATTCGTCGCCGATGATAACATCGTATAATAAGCATCCACAGTATATGTATTTGTCCCATAGTTACAAGCCGTCAAGTATTGACCCGATGATGAACCCGCAATTTCCGTCGGTACGATGAAATTAGAACCCACCACGGATATTGACCACGATGCCCCGTAATTCGACGAAATATAAATCCCCCCGTAAATATCAATCGCCGACATATATCGGCCCGTGGCCGATACTGTACAACCATTAAATGGAATTGAACTATATGACCCTATTTGTGACCAAGTGGCACCCGAATTCGCAGAAAGCCATAGACCCGCCGTAGCAGCGACGGATGATGTCGAAGATGCGAGAACATAGAGTCCCGCCGAATCAGTTGCGATAGAGGTCCAATAGGAATTGGTTGTCAAAATACTACTATATGACCAAGCGGCACCGAAAGTGGACGAAATCCATAACCCCCCTCCTGATGTCAAAAGATATTGTTGAGAACCAGAAGAACCGATGGCCAAGAATGCAACCAGAGGTTGCGTAAAAGACGGAAGAGTAAATTGACTATATGACCAAGCAGCGCCGAAATTCGATGAAGTATATATCGCACCCGATGCATCTACCGCCGTCTGGTATTGCCCCGTATAATTCATTGCATTTATTATCCACGTATTTGTAATTTGACTAGCTTGCGTCCAAGTACCGCCATAATTCGTGATGGGCGGTAGCGCAATATTCGAGGGGGAGACTTGTGTCCAGTTTTGTCCATCGCTACTAGTAAATATTCCTATAAGACTACTCGTACCAGTTGCGACCCAGGTTCTCGAATTCCATTTTATATCTGTACCTGTAGTAAGTCCTTGAGAACTTGCCGCAAGGGCAGAGAACCAATAAATGCCATCCGTACTATATGCAATGGAATTCGTGCCTTGTCCTACCGCAACCCATAAACAGAGTTCTTTCGACCATTCTACTGCGTTTCCCTGTGTAGTGAATATATATGACCCCCTTCCCGTCCAGGTTCTCCCATCTGGACTCGTAGCAATCGTATTTCCACCCGAACCGACTGCGACCCAGATTTTCCCATTCCAAGTCGCATTATTACACGAAGTTGAGAACACAGAAGCCGAGGATTGCGCGGGCGTCCAAGTAAGGCCCGAATCCGTCGAATATGCGATTTTCGTGGTATCGGCCAAAACGCCGCCTAATGCCAGTGTCGTATTTTGGGGGAAAGATATGGTATTGGTCTGTTCAAGGTTGATTTCGGTGTCATATATCCCACTTACAATATTATCATATACATAGGCATTTCCATTGGAAGTGGCAATCGCCATCCTTCCGTTCTCACTAACCGAGAACCCAATCGGATTATATGACGCATCGATAATGGTGGAGAATTCCGACCATTTATTTCCTATGGCTTTCGCATTATAAGCAGAATAGAATACATAGCGAGAACCATATCCTCCTATATAAATATTATTCCAAAAGTCGATTTCTATGCCATTATTGAGATTCATCGCGGGTACGACGGTGGAAGTGAGTATTAAAGCGGGGCTCGACCACGTGGAACCATTATAATTGGAATAGAAGAAAGAAGAATTCGAAGTGGCATATAGGACAACCGTGGTTCCTTGGAGATTCATTCCTATGCCTTTGAATGAATTATATGTGGCAGACGGATATGTCGTGGTATTTATTGTCACGGATGTTTGAGAACTCCACGTAGACCCCGAATAAGAAAAAAATCCGAATCCACCGGAATAGAAAGCAAATACGGCCCGTGTTCCATCTTGGGATAGCGCGGAACCTTGTGTATCGGATGGACTAAATACCGCGGATTTTGTCCAGGTCCCGGTCGAAAAAATATAAAGCGAGTTCTCACTTCCGGAAATGAGCATAGGAGAACCTGTATATGACAAGGAAATCCCTTTCCAACCCGCGCCTGCGGTTGAAATACCAGTTGATGTGAGTGCGGACCATACCCCACCAGAGTATTTCGAATAATAAATGGTAGAACCGGATGCGTATTTTGATACTACCACCATAGTTCCATCACCAGATAGGGCAATATTTGTATCTGATAGATTTGTGGGGGATAATGTACTAAAGTTCGCTAATGTGAGATTTGGTGTTACAGGAAAGGTAGTATTGAGTGGAGACCAATTGAGACCGTCGCGACTTTGATTGATATTTTGAGCAGTTTCCATTAAATATCTCTGGCCTGTCCATTTTATATTATATGGATTTGTATTGGATAGAGAGGAAGTGGTTATGTTAGAGGAAGGTAGCCAGGATTTTCCATCGTAACTATAGAGAAATGTATTTCCGGCCACTGTTGTATTCGCGGTAATTTCATTCCGCATTGTTAAAATAAATACTTTCCCATTCCATTCTAACGATAATGCCTTTTCAAAGACAGAGGACATTATATATATTGTATTGAAATATATATAATATTTTATGGATATGCGTATGAAATAATTACTATACCTGAACCACCTGCACCAGAAGGACCATAACTACCACCACCACCTCCACCACCAGTATTCGCAGTTCCATTAAAACCTGCATATCCATTTGTATCAGTAGCACCACCATTACCTCCTCCACCAGAACCTCCAGCACCTGCTGATCCACCATATCTCGCGCCTCCACCTCCGCCTCCACCATATGTTCCAGTTATACCAACAGAATTAATACTAACACCTGGTCCTCCACCACCACTTTTACCCGAAGGACTATCCAGACCTACACCTCCAGCACCTCCACCTCCAGCACCACCTCTATTGTTATGAAAAGAATTTCCTCCTCTATAACCTTGTGAACCACCCGCGGCACCTGTATAAAACCCATTATTAGTTGAATAAATATCTGAACCAGCACCACCACCACTAGCACCATTATTTGGAGGTGGGGCAGTTTCATTAGTAATATAATAAAAGCCAGGTGATCCTCCGTATGCAGTATAACCAGCAAAACTACTATTACCTCCATTTGATGGATATTTTGTTGTTGCACCTCCAAATGGTGCTATCGAACCAATGGAACCACCATCTCCTATAGTTACTGTATAGGAAGTATTAGTAACGGTTATAGCATTTGCATCTGTAAGATATGATAGTACTCCTCCTCCTCCTCCTCCTCCTGAATATATGTCATTTGGAGCACATCCTCCACTTCCTCCACCTCCAACAATTAAAGCGTATACTTTTTTTACACCACTAGTAATTGTAAATGTATTACTTCCTACTGTTGTAAATTTATGTACTCTATATCCACCACTTGTCGTAATTGTACCTCCAGTTGCAACTTTTGATGCACTAGTAAATGATGCCGTATTTGATTGTATCGAAGGATATCCAGTAGAACTGTATGCAATAACCATAACATTATATGTAGTTGTTCCTGTTAAGCCTGTAATTGTTCCAGTATTTGTTGCTACAGTAACAAACGACGACGAAGTCGTTACCGTTCCGGTAGAATAAAATATATTATATGACGCTGCGTTTGTAGACGCCGTAAAACTTACAACAGCCCTATCTATATCAATAGAAGAAAACGTCGGTGTACCCGGTTGTGTAAGCAATGGCCCAAATACCGCGCTACCTGATAAATAACTTTCTAATTGTGTCGTCTGTATCCACGTTATTCCATCTACACTCGATGCCGAAATCGAACCCGTAGAATTCAAACCCACCACCACAAATAAAGCGCCATTCCACGCGATATCCATCGCACCCCCCACCGCATTGAATATCACCGAAGAATTCGCCACACCCGTCCAGTTAATACCATCATAACTATATGCTATGGTATATGACGCCCCATTTCCTACTGCTATCCAGATATTCCCATTCCATATCACTTTTCCTATTTGCGGACTAACAGTATTATTTATAAGACCCGTTCCCGAACTACTTTGAAGCCAGTTATAACTATCATAACTATAATAAATTCCGCCGATTCCAATACCGACATATAGAGAACCATTATATCCTACCGCAGAAATCGTAATAGGTGTTACTATTTGACCAAACGAAATATCGTTATAACTATAAAGCATCGATTGCGTATTCTGTGTTACAATCCACTTATATCCGTCCCATAGAATCCTGGATGGGAGATTCGCCGAACTATTTGTCAGAGAAGACCAATTCCTCAAATCGTGGGATAAAATCGTACCATATGCGCCTACGGCACCACCAATGGCTAAATAACTCGGTTCTCGACCTTTCCCAAAAGAATATGTGGTGGCATTGGACGGTAAGCCGACGGTAGATGCCAAAATATCCGTCGGTTTATCGGAAATATACATATCTCGGACTATATTCTTCGAGAACATCTGCCTTGTTGTCGATGCCTCATCTGTGATAGAGAACATAACAGGAGGGACATTATAGAAATCGCCCGGAGGACCTTGGGGACCCTGGACACTATTACTAATACCAGTCGCACCCGTGAAACCATATGGTGATGGACCTATAAATCCCGTGTAACCGGTTAGACTGGTCGGGCCCGTAGGGCCCGTGAACCCCATAGAACCGAATAATCCTATAGGACCCGTCGCTCCAGTAAATCCCGAGAACCCTGTCGGACCAGTCGGACCAGTCGGGCCCGTAGGGCCCGTGAACCCAGTCGCACCTGTTGGCCCTGTAGGACCTGTTAATCCAGTTCTCCCTGTAGGACCCGTAAAACCTGTAGGACCTGTTAAACCTGTCAGTCCGGTAGGACCAGTTGCACCAGTACGACCTGTAGGACCTGTCATACCAGTATCACTAGTAAGCCCTGTTATACCTGTAAAACCAGACGCTCCTGTCGGACCCGTGAAACTAGTCGGACCCGTCGCACCAGTAGATGTTTGAGTTGTTAATTGTATATAAGTTGTAGTTGTGTTACTTATATAATTGGAAAAATAAGTAGATGAAGCAGTTATTCCATATATACCACTCACATCTGTCGCAGATAGTACGCGATTATAAATACGGAAATCATCTATTTGACCATTAAACCAATTCTCTGAACCATTTACCGTGGATCTTCCTATATATAATAAACTCTTTGAAATATTTGTAGGATAATATGTAGAATAATTTGATATTTTATTCACCCCATTTATGTATATATTCCATAGAGAACCACTACTATTATATCCTCCCGATGGATAAGATAATGTCCACACTATATGATACCACGTATTTAATTGAATCGAATTAGCAGATGTTGTAGTTTGATACTGGGTTGTACCATTACATATAGCAAGGAATAGCGTAGAATTATATACTGAAATATAAATAGAATTTGTATTTGGTCCATTTCCAAAATCAAATAATCTCGGATAAGACCAAGAACCATAACTCGTTATATTAAACCAGAATGAGAATGATAATCCATTTGGTGTTGGCCATTTATATGAACTTAATAATGAATTATTTACTAATAGATATTGAGAACTTGTTGTAATAAGCGATAATGACCCTGTGCCAACTTTATAATTTGTCGTTGAAATAGTAGGCGTATTTACCATACTTGAGTCATATATCATCTGATTAGAGTTATATGCATTCGCACCAGATACCATACTCGGGTCAAATGTCCAATAATAATCAGGAATATTGTAGAAATCATAGATTTCACTGGCCAAAAGAATACGGTTATAAATACGTAATTCGTCTATTGCACCCGAAAACGAGGGTTGCGTAGAAGCCGTATTATTCGATTTTCCTATGAAATTGGAAGTTCTCGTTATTGCCGCTGGATAGACCGTCCCAGAATTGAAAGTACTGATTACTGAGCCATTGACATAGAGGGTCCATACAGAGGGCGAAGCATTCGTAATCGTGAGTCCTATATGATTCCATTGATTCGTATTTATGAATGTGGTTGTATCTGTCTTCTGATAGGGTGTAGAACCTGAATAGACCGTGATTGATATATAACCGTCGACAATAGAAAGAATTATATTATTTGACGTGGCACCATTTCCAATGTCGAAAATAGGGGATGTAGAAGGCGACCAAGCACATGCGACCCAACCGGCAACCGAGAACCCAGATGCGTTAGTAGTAATAGAGGGTAGAGTTAAATACTGAGTAGTATAACCGTATGTGACATTTGTAATATAAATGCTTGTTCCTCCAAAATTACCATTATATAAAGTACTTCCATCTCTAGATATTTCTAATGGCCAACTGTCAATATTATATGGTATATATGTGGATGATATTATAGTTGCATTTGTATAAGTAGAACCATTCCAATAAAAATATACCACACTTGCACTTACATTTGCTTGCGTTGATATATATGCTATATTTCCATCTGGACTTAATTTACAATTACGTGTATTATATGCTGTAGTAAATGATGTACCAGTACCATAAGTAGAACCCGTCCAATTTGAAAAATAATATGTATTCGCATTATTTCCATAAATAATTCGAGAACCATCAGCACTACATCCTACCCCATTACCACTACTATTTGATGTAGAAGTAAATGTTGTATAATTTGTTCCATTCCAAGTTGCAAAATAAATATTATCTGCATTTGCTATAATTCGAGAACCATCGGCTGTCATATCTAACCCATTATAATTTCTTGTTGTTGTATCTAGTGTTTGTGTGAATGTACTATAATTGGATCCATTCCAAGTGAAGAAATAACAATACCCATTTCTTGCAATTACTGCGACACGACTTCCATCTGCAGACATTTTTATAGCGATTAAATTACCAGTCGCATTCGCTGTGGTTTGTAATGTACTACCGAAAGATCCCCAATTACCATTTGCACCAGTAGCATATGTGACGAGATTACTACTATAATTACATAAAACAACACGACTCTTATCTTGTGATACGGAAATTCCTGTAGTATATTGTGTAACTGTTATAGAAGAACCAGAAAATGATGAAATCGATGCATATTTCGTTTGTAGATTGAGTGCACTTGCACCGAATTTATAATTTGTTGAATTTATAAGACCACTTTGTGAAAGCGTTGCGTCGTATACTATTTGCGCACTTACATAATTTGCAATACTCGTATTATTTGATGATATATCCACTGTATTAAAACGGTAATATAAGGCTTGTGTTAAATCTGCATTTGTAGTAGTATTATAAATTGGTAATTGTGAATATCCCCAATTAGGCCCTGTTGGGCCCGTAGGGCCCGTAGGGCCCGTCGCACCAGTAGGACTTTGTAAATATCCTCTATATGATAAATTATAATAAATTGTTACAGGATTTGTATATAAAGTAGTTATATCACTTTGTTGGAGAACCCGGTTATAAATACGGAAATCATCGATTGCGCCATTATAATATGGATCTACTACGTAAGTACTCTGTCCTATATATGCATTCGTATACGGAATCATTGCAGGATAAACCCCAAAATTGGACGAATTATTTAATATTCCATTGATATACATCTTCACATTAAATGAACCATCATATGTGACTACTGCGTGATACCAATTATTATTATTTACACTTGTGGTGCTATTTAATACATATCGTGGATTACCACCTCCATCTATTGCATAACACATAGATAAACTTGTACCGGATGTAGTAAGAGTTAATGTATATTTATTTGACGGTGCAGATCCTGCTGAATTAACACGATAATTCGAAAAATTGAAAATAGACCCCCAATTTGGATTACTATTTGCTTGGAACCAACACGCTACTGAAAAACCGCCTGCAGGTGGCCAATTTTGAGCGGTTATTGCTGGAGTATTTATTTGAATATATTGAGAACTTGTTCGAGTTAGGGATAATGCGGCATTCCCTAGTTTATAATTCGTGGTACTTATTACAGGTGAATTATATAATATACCATCATATACGTAAGGTGATGATGCGTTATATATCAATGTACCTGTAATATCGGTAGTATCAAATCTATAATATAAAATAAGTGTTGGATCAGTTACTATTATACTATCTAATGAAGATGGCCCGTAATCACCTGTTATACCCGACCACCCTGTGAGTTGAGTAGGGCCCATAGGGCCTGTACAGTCAAATATACCATATTTATATGTCGGTAGTGCGTTCCACATATTCTGCGCGTCATATAGAGTCAATGTTCTCGTATAAACTCGGAAATCGTCGATTCCGCCTGCGAAATTTGGATTCGCCGTATTATTACTCTGTGCGATATAATTCGATGTTCTCGTTAGCGCATTCGGGAAAACCATTCCATAGATATCCTTCGAATAGGAATAACCGCCATTAACGTAGAAATGCCAGGTACCATTGGGTTCTATAGACCAGATGAGGAGAACCCAGTATCCTAGGTTAATGGGGAAATCCGTAACAGTATAACTATATGACTGTGTACCGTTATATACGATGAGATTCGCGCAATTATTTACGAGGGTAATGGAAATATTATCCGAGGTGGCGCCGTTTCCGAAATCGAATATCGTGGCATTACTAGGGTCTGTCGTGAATTTGACCCAACAACATACGGAGAATCCGGGTATATCGACTGTCGAGAACGTTGGTAGGGTGATATATGATGGATAATAAATCGTTGTGTTATAAATCGTGTTATTTGCTATATAAGTAAGATTATTATCATCATTTGTTACACATAATGTGTATATACTACTAATAATACTAGAAGATATTGTATTTGTATAAATATAAGTATTTGTACTTGGGTAATATATAAAACATAATACTATACCACCTTGATAACTGCTACTTGTTACAGCAAATATAGCACTACCATTACTCGCTATTTTACATTTATTTAATGGAATGTTTGTTGGACTCGTAATTTGAGTACCTTGTGTATAATTTGTTCCATTCCAATATGAAATATATAAATTATTCGAATTTGATGTATTATTTGCAGAATAAATTAATTTCGTAGCGTCTATATTAAAAGATACACTCGTATAAGAATTAGAATTCATTTCTAATGTTCTCGAATTTACCGAGAAATTTGTACCATTCCAAGTAGCCAAATAAATATATCCTGGTTGTTCACATGATACTATTCGAGAACCATCATTGCTTATTGCTATACTGGTATAATTACGCTGTGTTGTATCTAATGTCTTTGTATATGCACCATAAGTTGTACCATTCCATGTGGCAAAATAGAGATATCCAGTATTTATATATGTACTTGCTGCAATTTTTGACCCATCGGCAGTCATACTAACACCAGACCAAGGATATTGCCGTCCATCTGCTGTATTTGATAAATTTGACCATGTTTTTGTAGTTGAATTATAAGTAGAATATTGTGTTGGTATTTCACCAATGTAAATTAATAATAATCGGGTATTATTTAATCCAAATACATAATCATTAGATCCTAGATAATTACCTATACCTACACTTGATGTAGTTCCAGCAGTAATACCAAATGCACTACCATTATAAAAAGATCCAGAACCATATTTTCTATCTGACGTAATTATTACTCCTGTAGATGAAAGTGTGGCATCTTCTTTTGGTACGTTATATGCATTATTTTTTAATGCCTTACTATTCACATCTATTAACGTATTTATAAAATATGTAATATTCGCGAAATACATTGTTGTATAATTATAATCTACACACGCTAATGATTGACTGTTATTATATAATACAAGATTACTACCATATGTAGCTGGTATAATACTTGATGGTATAGTATTCGTATAAGTATATAAATTCGTACTACTATTATAAGTAAAATATACCACAACTCCATCAGTATTATTATCTGTTGTTGCATATATGACAAATCCATCTGATGACATTTTACATACTCTTGCAACATTTGTAGAGGGTGTTGTAACTTGTACTCCTGCTGTATATGTAATACCATTCCATACTGATATATAAAGCCAATTTGTACCATCAGCCAAATATGCAAGTCGAGAACCATCCCCATTTATACAAAGACCCATATATGGCCTGCTTGTCATTTCTAATGTTTTTACTCCTATTGTATAATTCGTTCCATTCCAAGTAGAAACATAGATATAACCATTTCTAGCACTATAAATAAGTCTTGAACCATCCGATGTAACTGCTATACCATAATACATATTTGATGTTGGTTCGAGTGTTTTTGTATATGTTGAATAATTTGTTCCATTCCAAGTTGCAAAATAGATATAACCGTAGTAAACTCCCACCACCATTCGATAACCATCTGGTGTTATATCTATGCATTGTAATGTTCCAACTGAACCTGAATCTAATGTATTTTGGAACGTTCCCCAAGATTGTGTTGCAGAATTCCAGGTTGAAAATTGTGTTATACCAGAACCATATATCACTACCATACGTGAATTATTTGCTGTTACTGAAATACCATTACAGTATGCATTTGAAATCGTAATTGTAGAACCAGCAGTAATCGTATTAACACCTGGTGTTATATAAGGATTGAACGAATAATACATGATTTGATACGGGTCGACATATGTACTCGTACCATATCCTATAGGACCCACCGAACCAGTAGGACCAGTAGTCATTTGAGGCCCCGTACAACCCGTATTATCTAATATTCCTATTTGACCTGTTGGACCAGTCGGGCCCGTAGGGCCCGTGGCACCCGTTACCCCATAAGTGAATCGCAAGAAATTGAGCGGAGGGGCAGTATATAGTGTGGTTATATCACTCTGTTGGAGAACCCGGCTATACATACGGAAATCGTCCATTGCGCCATTGAAAAAGCCACTTCCATTTGAATAACAACATATATTATTATTTTCTCTCATCATTGGTGTAGGAAACCCCAAATTTGGGTAACTATTTATTAATGTACCATTTATATAAAAATTATTATTTCCACTAGGGTCTATTGTCCAAACCAAGTGACGCCATATATTATCACTACAAGTATAAATACCATATTGTGAATATTGACCAGATACTACTGCATTTAATGTATTATCAAAATTCATAAATAAAGCAATATTATTATATCCTGTATTTGTACCTATACAAAATAAATATCCTGTATAATTATTATATGTTCTGAACCAAAGTGAAAACGAAATACCTGCCGAAGTAGTAGTTACCGGAGATAGATTTATATATTGTCTATATGTTGAATTCAATTGTAGAGAACCTGAACCATAGATAGAACCTACCCTATAATCCGACCCCGAAATCGTCGCATTATTTGCACTCAAATCCAAATTTTGATACATATTATGAAAACTCGCATCATATACGGGGTATCCCGTCGAATAATTCGCGATATAACCCCCACTCAAATCCTGGGGATTGAATGGATAATAGAGCATCAAAGTAGTATCTATTTGACCATTCTGATTATATCCGTATCCCTGTGCACCCGTTTGTCCTGTAAATGTATTATAGGATGTGGGTCCAGTAGGGCCCGTAGGGCCCGAATACCCAGTTGGGCCCGTAGGGCCCGTGGTACCAGTATCCCCAGTAACCCCCGTAACACCATATCGAATACGATTGATATTGGAATTATATCCCGGTGTCAAATATAATTTATTTATATCTGACTGCCCTAATAACCGATTGATCACTATAAATTCGTCTATTATACCGAAGAAATAAGGTGCCACATAGTTATTCGACGTACCAATGAAATTCGATGTTCTCGTCTTTTGTATAGGATAGAACGTACCCGAATTAGTCGTTGTATATAGAGAACCATTGATATAGACGGACCAAACAGAAGGCGTTGTATTCGAAATTGTCCATACAATATGATTCAACGTATTCGTATTCAAATTATATGATACATCGTAAGAATACGCAGTAGTACCCGAGAAAACCGTGAGGAGAGGATGTCCCAGACCCGTGATACCCATCATAATATTATTATTATATGACCCATCCGCGATATCGAAAATGGTAGATGTATTCAGGGAATTAATAGAATTTATCCAGAAACTAATAGAAAGCCCTGTGGAATATGTGGTGACGGGCGGTAGATTCGCATAGGAATATATGTATGTCAAATTTGTTTGATATAATGTAGTTGAACTATTACCAGATGCTGCGTATAATTTCGTACCATCATATGAAACAGTTAATGGACAAAATCCACCTAGACCATTTTTTATTGGTATTGCAGTAAGTGGTATTTGAGTTAAATTACTATTATAATTGTTCCCAATCCAATTTGTATATAAAAATGAACCTGTTGATAAGTTACATCCTATAAATAAAAAGTTACCATCTGATGATAATTTCAAAGCCTGTGTATTTTGACCTGTTGTGACCTTCGCAATAAATTTAGAAGTTGCGTACGTAGTGCCATTCCATTGAGAATAATATATATTTCCAGCCGCATCACCATATACAATTCTTGAACCATCACTTGAACAGGTGACACCCCAACCTACTGAAAATGTTGTAGCAGTAGAAACCGAATAATTATTATTACTTGAATCCCACGTTGCAAATCTTACGTAATTGCCGTGTGCAGTTATTAATAATCGAGAACCATCTGCTGTCATATCTAGCCCTGAATATAAATATGTACTTGTATCTAGTGATTGTGTAAATGCGGTATAATTTGTTCCATTCCACGTAGCAATATAAACATATGACCCCCAAGAACATACTGCTAGTCTAGTTCCATCCCCTTTTAATGCTAATCCTTCTATATTACCAGCGATAGTATTCGTCTGAAGTGTTTGTTTTGCTGTAGACCACGTACCACCAGAGTATTTTGAGAAATACACAAAATTGCTACTATAACTCGCAAATACTATCGTATTGCCATCTTGTGATATTTTCATTAATCCTACATTGAAATTACTGGAAATATCTGTCATTGGTGTGGTATATGATGAAAAACTTATCTTATTATTTAATGGCGATACATATAGAGAACCTGAACCTATGATTCTATTATATATGACATAGTAATTACCGGATATATTGAATGATGCCAAACTTACTGCCTGATTTTCAAATCCAGGTGAGACTTTATTTACTACTAATCGAAAATAGGTATATGATAATTGGTTCGTATTTGTTATCGTATATGAATTCACTGGTTGGTTTCCTATTCCTGATTGTGTGGTAACTCCTGTCCTATAATCGACAACTGACCAAGTAGTACCGTCATTCGACCCTAGAATATAATATGTATTTGGATATCTCGATGCTTGATAACCATTATCTGTGAGTGTTTCTATTTTAGGTTGCATTGTATAACCGAAGGGTATGATAGGGTATGGGAGTTGGATTTGTAACCATTCACCTGCTAATGTTCCTACTGATTGAACTGATGTGAAAAAACTATATGTAGGATCCGGATTCATATAATTATAACTCATGAACGCACCACTATTATCATAATTAGAATAAGTTTCCCAATAAGTATTATTACACATATCAAATACACGATAACCAATTCCACTATATGTTTGAATCGTATATTGCCCATTTAAAAAAGTTGGAGTTGAACCCGAATTCGTATATGGGTTTGTAGTCATCGCAAATGGTACCGCTGCTGGAATATATACGAGGGGTGATTGATTAATGATCCCGGGTTGCGAAAGCGATGCATCATATACCGTATTTGACGTGGCATAATTCGCTAATAGCGTACTACCGCTTATATCCTCCAGATTGAATTTATAATAAACGGGTGTGTTCTCGTAATCAATCAAAAACCCGGCACCAGTCTGCCCGAGAGGGCCCGTAGGGCCCGTAAACCCAGTCGGCCCCGTAGGGCCCGTAGGGCCCGTAGGACCAAATGATCCTATAGGACCCGTCGTGCCAGTATTTCCTGTTAGTCCCGTAACACCATATACTGTGCCTATCGTATTAATATAATAATAATTGGTTGTCGGATTATTATAAATCCCTGAAATATCTGTTGTGGTGAGAACCCGGTTATAAACGCGGAAATCGTCGATATAGCCATTATAATATGCATCCGTGGTAAAATGTGACTTTCCTAGGTAACAATACCCGCGTGTAATCGAGTTGGGGTAATAAGTTGTATTTGATATGCTGGTTATGGTACTTGAAGCACCGGTGGTTAAGGGGGAGAACGAGGAACCCGAGTTGGTGGATTTATAGAGATTGATTATACCACCCAAATAAATATTAGAGCCGGTAGATGAGTTTGCAATTGTATTTATTTGTATAGAATAATTAGTTATAGATGGTCCTGAATAATTTGTATATATATATGAATTTTGTGTTTGATTTATCATTTTTGTACCATCACTTGTTATAGCAACTCTATATGCACCCGATGCTGCTGTATTTGTAGTCCATGACGAACCAGAATTTCTTGATATCACAATACTACCTGGTGAAGTACCATAATTTGTTCCAGAACCAGTTATTATAGTTGTTCCGTCACTTGAACAAGCCATAGGATTTGTATTTGGTTGGTAATTGGTTAAACTAATACTTAAAGTCCAAGTGGAAAATCCACTTGGTGATGCTGTTGACGAAAAAGATATATATATATTATTTGTAGTAAATTCACCCGCAGCAATCATATAAGGACCATTTGGATTTGTAGTTGAACAACAAAGACCAAACCAATTTTTACCAGAAGGTGAATTTGAAATATAACAAGATGAAAATGTAATAGATGTATATGGATAAGACATGACATAAATACCATTTGTTCCTGATCCTGAATTACCAACACAATAACCAATTACTAACATATTACCATCTTTAGATAACGCTAATGCAGATCTTGAACTATTACTCGGATTTATTGTAGTAATTGTAGAACCGCTATCTTTTGATACATATATATTTTTATTATATACCATAGCTATTACTGTCCCATTTGAAGACATAGCAATATTTGTATTTGCAGATGAATATACTGACCAATCAGGAAATGATGTTAGTGTTGTCCAAGTAGTAAATGGATAATTTGATGTTATTGGAGGTGAGGCGGTATTGTATGGTGTTGCAATAATTTTAGTTCCATCTCCAGTTATTACTGCATTCAATATACCATTATATGTCCTATTTGATATAGTAGAAGGAATTGTAATTGTTGTATATGAAGTTCCATAATTAGTAGAAATAAATACATTACTATCAGCTATTCCAAATGTTGCAATAATTTTACCATCATCTGATACGCAACAACCAGCCATATTTATATCACCTGTATTATAAATATTAAACGAACCATCATCTGCAATATAATTTATTGATTTAAATATTGATCCATTACTACTATATACTAACGCATTATTACTATTTGATACTGTTCCAGTCCATTGATTAGCTGATCCATATGCCGTCCAAGCAGTTCCGTTATTTGACGAATACCATACTTGTCCTCCTGTAACACAAGCAGTCAAATAACCACTATTATATGACGAAATACCAGACCACGCTTGTACAGATGCAACCTGTGTCCAAGAAGTTCCTGTATTTGACGAAACCCAAATATATCCCCCATTCACACACGCCGCCAAATAGGTTCCTGTCGTATCTGACGCGATTCCAGACCAGGCTTGTGTACTCGCAACCTGGGTCCATCCTAATCCCGCATTCGAAGAAACATAAATAAACCCTCCATTCACACACGCCGCCAAATTCGTCCCCGAAGAATTCGATGCAATTCCCGACCAATTGAGAGAAAGGGCTTTGGATGACCACGTAGACCCTGAATCCGCAGATACCCAAATATTTCCACCCAAAACAGATGCTGCCAAATATGTTCCGGTAGAATCCGATGCTATACTTGACCAATTCTGTATAGATGCCGTCGATGTCCAGGTAGAACCCGAATTCGATGAAACGTAAATATTCCCGCCTTTTATTCCGGCTGCCACTTTTGTACCAGAAGAAGAACAAGCAATACAAGAATAATTATATATAGGAGAACCATTTACATAGATTGACCATTGAGAACCTACACTGCCACTAGTGGCGGCAGTCATTGACCATGCAATATGATTCCATGTATTGTTATTTGCATTATATGGGATAACGTAACTAGAACCAGAAGACCCATTTGAAGCCAAGAAAGATAGACTATTTGACCCAGAATCATTCACTGTAATAGAAATCGTATCAGATAGAGAACCGGATGCATTACTGAAACTGAAAACACGCGCATTTGTTCCACTACTTGACGAATTCACCCAACCGGCAATAGTAAGCCCCCCGGTTCCGGGAAAACTCGCAGATTTTATAGCAGTATTATTTATTTGGAGGTATTGAGAACTGGATGCTACAAGTCCAAGAGATGCAGAACCAAACTTATAAATCGATGTGGATAATGTAGGATTATTATAAGCAGTAGTATCATAATCTATATTATGTGACGCATTCGTTAGTGCAGTATTCGCTACCAAACTTCCCGATAAATCCCCCGTATTAAACTGGTAATATCCTACCAATGTAGAATCCGTATTTGTCAGAAATGTACCATAATTCAAAAATCCCGGCCCAACTACAGAACCAAGTCCAGGTGTTCCTGTTAATCCAGGTGGCCCAGGAGGCCCTATAAATCCTATATAACCTATAATTCCATCCGTGCCCGTAGGGCCCGTGACAAACCCCATTCCAGTAGGTCCTGTAGAAAAATTCGATCCAGCCCATCCCGTCGTTCCCGTAAATCCCGTTGGACCACTATCTCCCCTTGATCCTGTAGGACCTGTTCTCCCAGTTCGTCCCGTACCACTCGTAGCACCCGTATCACACGTCATTCCTGTAAACCCCGTAGAACCCGTTGGACCCGTTATTGCCGTAGGCCCCGTAGGGCCTATTAAACCAATATTTCCTATAGGACCTAATGCACCCACTCTACCAGTAGCACCCGTTAGACCCGTATCGCCAGTCAAACCTGTGAAACCCGTTCGACCTGTGCGCCCTGTGCGACCCGTTATACCCGTATCACCCGTCGAACCCGTCAAACCGGCAAATCCTGGACCTATATTTCCTGTTTGACCCGTGAATCCTGTAGGACCCGTCAAACCGGCAAATCCTGTAGGACCCGTACGACCAGTAGGACCCGTTAATCCTGTATCACCTGTCAGACCATTTGAACCCTTCCATCCAATCCCAATATATCCCGTAAAACCTGTATCTCCTGTATCACTCTTTGCACCTAATAATCCATTTGCACCAATCGCACCCGTACGACCTGTTAACCCAGTATCACCAGTGAATCCTATAGGACCCTTCGATCCAATTATTCCAATCGATCCTGTGAATCCTGTTGGACCAGTATTACCCTGTGTACCTAACCAGCCAACCCCTCCTAGTCTACCAATTCCACCTGTAGGACCCGTATCACTCTGTGCGCCTTGAGTCCCTAACCAACCTATCGGACCAAGTCGTCCTATAAAACCTGTGAATCCAGTATCACTCTGTTGACCTAACCAACCGACTGCACCTAGTCTACCAATACCACCTGTAGAACCCGTATCACTCTGTGCCCCTTGATATCCTAACCAACCGACTGCACCTAATCTACCAATTCCACCTGTAGGACCCGTATCACTCTGTGCACCGAGAACTCCTAGCCCTCCTAGAGAACCTACCTTACCAGTAGATCCAGTATCACTTTGGGCCCCGATAACCCCTACCCAACCTGCTGCACCAACCCGTCCTATATAACCTGTATCACTCTGTGCCCCTTGATTCCCTAACCAACCGACCCCCCCTAGTCTACCAATACCACCGGTAGAACCAGTATCACTCTGTTGACCCTGGTATCCTAACCATCCGACTGCACCCACTCTACCAATTCCACCTGTAGGACCCATATCATTCTGTTGACCTTGATACCCTATACCTCCCACTCTACCAATACCACCTGTAGAACCAGTATCACTCTGCTGACCCTGGTATCCTAACCAACCTACCCCTCCTAATTTACCTATTGAACCCTGCGTACCCTGGAATCCTTGGATACCGTAGGGTCCCGTATATCCCGTATTTCCGTCGCGACCCATATAACCCGCCTCACTCTGGATACCTTGAGAACCTAGATAACCCCGAGAACCTAGAGTTCCAATGTAACCCGTTAGGCCAGTATCACCTGTTTGTCCTATAGTACCTCTATATCCTAGGGCTCCTAATGTTCCTATAAAACCAGTTGGTCCGGTATCTCCCTGTAACCCCAAATAACCTTTGGATCCAATAATCCCTATTTGACCCGTTAGCCCGCTTATTCCTTGCGCACCTTGATAGCCTATCCAACCGATTGGTCCTATAGAACCTATTGAACCCTGCGTACCCTGGAATCCTTGGATACCGTAGGGTCCCGTATATCCCGTATTTCCGTCGCGGCCCATATAACCCGCCTCACTCTGGATACCTTGAGAACCTAGATAACCTCGAGAACCTAGAGTTCCGATATATCCTGTTAGGCCAGTATCACCTGTTTGTCCTATAGTACCTTTATATCCTAGGGCACCCAAGGTTCCTATAAAACCAGTTGGTCCGGTATCCCCCTGTAACCCCAAATAACCTTTGGATCCAATAGACCCTATTTGACCCGTTAGCCCGCTTATTCCTTGCGCGCCTTGAAAACCTAGGTAACCTATATATCCCTGGCCACCTAGATTACCTAGACTACCTAATGACCCCTTTTGACCATCATACCCGACTATTCCATTTAAACCTATAGGACCAGGATATGGATTCAACATAGTAGGACCCGTTATTCCCTGATCGCCCTTATATCCTTGAGAACCTATCGCTCCTAACGAACCCGTCGGACCAGTATCCCCCTCTAGACCCAATACTCCTTTCGAACCAATAATACCTATCTGACCCGTTCGCCCGGTGATCCCTTGATCACCTTTATTACCTTGCGCCCCCATCATTCCGTCTAGTCCTATAAAACCAATATACCCGGCGGCACTTTGAGGACCTAATAGACCCTTATATCCAATGGATCCTATAAGACCCATAGCACCAGTGAGTCCGGTATCACCGGTTGCCCCCGCTAGGCCGATATAACCGCGAGAACCTATCGGACCCGTTAATCCGGTTGGACCCGTCGGACCCGATTCACCTAATAATCCAATATAACCTATTTTACCGTCTATGCCAGTCGCGCCGACGGAATACTGATTCCCCATTAAACCTATAAATCCTATTTTCCCGGCTAATCCTTGAGAACCTGTCGAACCCGACGCGCCTAATAATCCCATAGTGCCTTTATAACCATCGAGACCCGGGTTTCCACCGAATCCCTGATTGGGTTGAAAACCCTTTGATCCAGTCGATCCAATATTTCCTATAGGACCTGTTGAACCGGTTTTTCCAGTGTCTCCTGTCGAACCTCTTAAACCTATGTTATTATTATTCCCTATTTGACCCGTCGCGCCAGTATCGCCAGTCGGGCCCGTAGGGCCCGTAGGACCAGTCATATAATTCGATCCTATTTGACCTGTCGCGCCAGTATCGCCCGTTGATCCGGTTGCACCAGTCGGGCCCGTAGGGCCCGTAAACCCAGTCGCCGCAGTTGGGCCCGTATCACCTAGTTGTCCAATATAGCCAATAATTCCTATTTGACCTTTTGCACCTGTTAGTCCCGTTTCGCCCGTTAGACCCGTTGCGCCCGTTGCACCCGTTGCGCCCGTTGCACCCGTTGCGCCCGTTGCACCCGTATCTCCTGTTGGTCCTGTAATTCCTTGAGAACCATTTAGTCCCGTTTTACCAGTGAAAGATGTATAACCAATATCACCTTTAATGCCGGTTTGTCCCGTCGATCCCGTCGAACCCGTTAAACCCGTCGAACCCGTATCACCAGTCGCGCCCGTCGCGCCACTAGGGCCCGTAGGGCCCGTGGATCCAGTCATATAATTCGATCCTGTTTGACCCGTCGCGCCCGTCGAACCCGTCGAACCCGTCGAACCCGTCGCACCTGTTGCGCCCGTGGAACCCGTTAATCCCGTTGAACCTGTTGCACCCGTCGAACCCGTTGCGCCAGTATCGCCGGTAGGGCCCGTAGGGCCCGTGGATCCAGTCATATAATTCGATCCTTTTCGACCCGTCGCGCCAGTATCGCCGGTAGGGCCCGTAGGGCCCGTGGATCCAGTCATATAATTCGATCCTATTTGACCCGTCGCTCCAGTATCACCTGTATGGGCCGTAGGCCCCGTTAACCCCGTCGCGCCAGTTGCAGCCGTGGAACCCGTAGCGCCAGTATCGCCGGTAGGGGCCGTAGGGCCCGTGGATCCAGTCATATAATTCGATCCTATTTGACCCGTTTCGCCCGTCGACGCAGTTGCCCCGGTTGGACCTGTGGAGGCCGTATCACCAGTTGGTCCTGTTTGTGCCGTAGGGCCTGTGGAGGCCGTAGGGGCCGTAGGCCCCGTGGCGCCAGTATTTACATTTGAACCTGTTGGACCTGTTAGTCCAGTCACGCCTGTTTCGCCTGTATGTGCTGTATTTCCTATGGCGCCTGTAATACCAGTTTCTCCTGTTGGTCCCGTTGGACCTGTTTTTCCAGTCGGAGATGTTTCGCCTACTGCGCCAGTAATACCTGTTTCTCCTGTTGGACCCGTTGGTCCAGTTGGTCCGGTAGATCCTGTGGGTCCTGTTGGTCCGGTTAGTCCTGTATCACCTGATGAATATTCAGAACCTGTTATTCCAGTCGGGGCTGTTGGTCCCGTTGGTCCTGTTGGTCCCGTTTCACCTAATAAATATTCAGAACCTGTTATTCCAGTTGGGGCTGTTGATCCTGTATCACTTGTTGCACCTGTTGCCCCGGTAGCTCCTGTTGGTCCGGTATCACCCGTTTCACCCGTGGCGCCTGTTGCTCCTGTAGGACCTGTTGATCCTGTTGCGCCTGTTGCTCCAGTGGCGCCCGTTGATCCGGTATCACCCGTTGCACCCGTGGCGCCTGTTGATCCAGTAGGACCTGTTGACCCAGTAGATCCTGTTGACCCAGTAGCACCTGTAGCACCTGTCGCACCAGTTGCGCCTGTTGGTCCGGTTGCTCCCGTGTCTCCGGTTGCTCCCGTTTCTCCGGTTGCGCTTGTTGATCCAGTAGACCCGGTTGCTCCTGTTTCGCCTGTTGGTCCTGTTTCGCCTGTTGGTCCTGTTTCGCCGGTTGCACCTGTTTCGCCGGTTGCTCCTGTTTCGCCGGTTGCTCCTGTAGACCCGGTTGCGCCAGTGGCGCCTGTTGGTCCAGTTGCCCCCGTATCTCCGGTTGCGCCAGTGGCGCCTGTTGCACCTGTTGGTCCGGTTGCGCCAGTGGCGCCTGTTGCGCCTGTATCTCCGGTTGGCCCCGTAGATCCTGTAGATCCTGTTGGTCCGGTTGCGCCTGTTGGTCCTGTGCATCCAGTATCTCCGGTTGATCCAGTAGATCCAGTTGATCCAGTATCTCCAGTTGGCCCCGTAGGGGCAGTAGATCCTGTAGGACCGGTATCTCCAGTTGATCCGGTTGCGCCTGTAGCGCCTGTCGCACCTGTATCACCGGTTGCGCCTGTATCACCGGTTGCCCCCGTAGCACCTGTATCCCCAGTTGCCCCCGTATCTCCAGTTGATCCTGTTGCGCCAGTAGGACCAGTAGGACCAGTAGGACCAGTATCACCAGTATATCCAGTACAACCTGTAGGACCAGTCGCACCAGTATCACCAGTATAACCTGTTAGACCCGTATCTCCCGTTTCTACCATCGATCCAGTCGATCCAGTCGGGCCCGTAGGGCCCGTAGCACCAGTATCACCAGTATCACCTGTTGGACCAGTAAAGCCTGTTGCCCCTGTAAGAGAAGTTAGACCAGTATCACCAGTATCTCCTGTCTTACCTGTCGGTCCAGTAGACCCTGTAGGACCCGTAAGAGAAGTTAAACCGGTATCTCCCGTTTCTACCATTGATCCAGTAGATCCAGTCGGACCCGTAGGGCCCGTAGGGCCCGTATGGCTCGTATCTCCTGTTTGACCCGTAAAGCCAGTATCTCCTGTAGGTCCTGTAGCACCAGTATCCCCCGTTTCACCAATAGAACCAGTGGAACCAGTGGAACCAGTGTAACCAGTGGATGAAGTTGGTCCTGTAGAACCAGTTTCTACATTATTACCAGTTGGTCCGGTATCACCCGTCGGACCAGTTGGGCCCGTAGGGCCCGTAGCACCAGTATTCCCTGTTGGACCTGTAAAGCCAGTATCGCCCGTATCACTAGTCGCACCTGTATTATAAATATCACCTATATGACCCGTATCGCCAGTAGGACCCGTAGGGCCCGTATCACCAGTATGACCTATTTCACCTGTCGAACCAGTTGGACCTGTAGGACCTGTTGCACCAGTATCACCTGTATGACCAGTTGCGCTATTTGTATAGTTACCAGTCATACCTGTTTCACCTGTTTGACCTATATCTCCTTGTAAAATAGTTACTTGTGTAACAGTAGTTGGAATAACAGGTACTGTATTGACTACAACTACTTGTAAAACTGCAACTGTTGATGTAGGGTTTTCTGCTGCTGCTTGAATCGCATTTTCAATAAGTGTTTTTGTAAATAAAGATTCTCCTGTAGTCGTATCTACTGTTGAAATCGCGGTTTGTAATGAGTCGGTTACAGCTGCTAAATAATTTGTGATTGCCTGTGATGTAGATGTACTAGATGATGCGGTTGCAGTAACCGTTGCGACAGGAATAACAGCTGTTATTTTAACAATTGCATTATAAGTAATCGCTCTTGACTCTAATGCTCTTGTTGTAACTGGTACAAATATAATATCTGATGCACTCAAATTCTCAATAGGAATACCTGTGGTATCTGCAAGTGTTTGTAATAATACGGCTAATGCAGTATCATCGAGAACTGGTGGACCTCCACCCGGTGCTGGTGGTAATGAATTAAGTGTAATATTTGTATTAAATGTAATTGCAGGTGCATTGACAACGACTGGTGGAACATATGTATATGTAGTAGGTGTTGGTGTAGTTCCGCCACCGCCACCACCACCACCGCCACCGCCGCCACCGCCACCACCGCCACCACCGCCTCCACCGCCACCTCCAATATAACTTCCTTGAACACTATCTGCTAAACGGATTAATATAGGGATTTTTACAGTACGTTTAATACTCCAGTTTGACGTTCCAGTCACATTTGATACCGTCGTTGAACTATAGTAACCATTTGTAGTATTTGCTGCATTTGTTAAATTCGCCAAATGTTGTAATCCTAATGGGTTTACAGTTAATACCCCAGGTACGAGATTTACTGCTAATGATATAGTAATACCATTTGGTATGTATATTAAATCCCCTGCGATAAATCCATATCTTAATTGATTATTTGTTGAGTCGCGATTATTAAAGATATTTAATGATGCTGCATATGAAAGTGCATTATTTACTCCAGATATAGTTATACCTCCATTCAATAATTCTATATAATCTTGCGTAGTTGGGATTACTTGGGTTCCATTGATAATATCTATAAAACTATTTGCATCAAATGTATTATTATTTATAGTGAATTGACTTGTAATGGTAAAAACCGATGAAAATCCGGGTGCATAATTCAAAAAACCATTCACATAATCAGAAAAATCTTTATATAATGTTTTCAAAAATCCCACAGAAATAACCTGACTATTCTTCAAATAAGTCCGGAATTCTGTTGTTGATAATGTTATTGTATCATATGGGAATGCGTTATTCGCAAATTGAGATATAAGAATGCGCGTATTTGATGCATCTTTTATCAATCCAAGTTTTGCATTGAATAATTTCACGTCAAATAAAAGTTGTACTGAATTCGATACGTCATATAGGACAATTTGTGGAATAGGTAAGATATTAACTGTATTATATCCACGTTCTGTTGTATATCCACCGGTGGCAGTGATTGCATAATAACTACCGGAATAAACAGTAGATATATTTATAGTAGGGGGTGGATTATATGTAGACCACGTGGACATTTATATACTATATGAACTTTTTATAGAGTGTCTTTCGTATATGATGGTTTGAAAAAATAAATATAAAATATTATGCTAAATAATATGTTATAAATTATGATGTTATAAATATGAGATTATAATACATATGGGACTTGTCCTGGCATAACAGGTGAGTCTTTCAATATTATCAAAAGTGGTACTTGGACTGTTCTCGTAATCGTGGATAGTTGTGTAATGGCATCCGTCACTACAGCTTCTGTTCCAGTTGCCCTACCATTCGTTACTGCTATAGGACCAAGAATATTAGAATCAATCAAATTTTCAATACCAGTAAGTGAATTATTTGTTAGACCGACGTTCAATACCACTTGGATACCTCCTGGTACATAAATCAAATCTCCCGGTTGGAATGCGTCATATACAGTGAATTGTCCTGCGGGACGATTATTGAAGATATTATATCTACATGAATATCGTAGAATTTGACTGATATTACTTATTGTGATCGAACCAGATAGATCCGTAATATAGGGATTCGAATCAGTGGGTTGATATCCGTATGATGGTGATAGACTACTTATTAGGGCAATAAATCCATTTGCGTCGAGTAGTGAATTACTGACATCTATGTTGCTTGTAGTAAAAACGGTGGATCCAGCGGATGGCTGGAATACTTGTTCTATATATGAATAATAGTCGGTATATAATGTGGATAGACTACCAACTGATAATACGCTTTCCGTACTAATATTACTAATAAATTGTCGTGCACTCATTACTACATTATCAGACGGATCACCGATGAAAATACCGGATGCGTCTACATATGTATCTGTTGCAGATATGATATTATAACTACCGTCGACATATTCATATGATATTCCTATAAGACTATTAATATATTTATAATCCATGGTTATTTGAATCGTGTTTGTAGTATCGATTTGGACTAGTCTTGATATGGGATTTACTACGATATTTCGGAATCCTTCTTGTACTGCAAAACCACCGGATGCATCGAACGCAAAGAAATAACCGGATAGGTCAGATACAAAATCGATTTTTGGGTTTTGGTTTGTATAACTATTATCTACTACTGTATCACCAATAATAATACTCATTTATATATTATAAATCATATAACATTTTAAATATAAGACAAAAAGAGAAATTCGAATGATTCATATTTAATATTCGTCCATGGTCGTCATATACACGAATTCTGAGACGCTGAATATCTACTGGACCGAAATATTTCCTGGGTTCTGTTACTATGTTCAAATCCGTATCCATGAGAAGATTGAAATAGTTCGCCCTTAGAGATATTCTCGCTAAAACATTTGAATTAATAACCGTATTACTAAATGCGTTCAAGAATAGATTATTCACGCTATTATTGAAATCTTCTATTGCCAAATATACGTATCTTATAGCAAAGGGTTCTATAATAGTTTCTGATGTATATGTGATTTTACCCTCATATCTGGGTTTTTGGAACCCTAGATTCCAACTTATCCTCGTCGTCAAATAGTCATATGATTCGTTTATTTCATTCCCATTAAAATCCGTTTCGAAATCGAGGGTGAATGATTCTATTTGACTTGTATATTGAGTGCCATATAAGGTGTCCGTATTTAGTTTTATAGTTACTGTACCTGTTCCGCTACCCGTATTTGTTATATTTTGCGTGAATTGGATATAGGAGAATAGATTCGTATGGTCAAATATAGTACCATCTTCTTTTATTGGACATAATTCTAGATTAATCGCACCTATGAATTCGTCGGATGTATAATTCCCATCTGGTATGATGAATTTTTGCGTATATGACGTTATTCTATCTGTCTTATAAATGGTCATATAGAAGTAATTATTACCGTATATGCTGGATATTCCGTAGAAAGATATGGGGAATTCTAGCGCAGACATTTGCATGGATACGACTTTGCCCAATTTATCGGGGAGTTGGATCATGAAATCGGACGAGTCCGTTTTTTCCACGTTCTGGCGGAATCTTGTATCAATATTGATACACTTTGTGATTATACGGGTATTGAGCGGATTTAGAGAACCTTGGAAATAGTCCGATGTATTCACATAGGTGAATGCGGTTTCGGGGCGTTTGATTATATTGACCTCTCTCGAACTCGCTTCTTCCCTAGATGCTGGGGTGTCGAATTTATCTAATTTATAGTTCTCGGGTATTGATGTGGGTTTCGGAGGCGCCTTGCACCTCGTATAAATGAGCCAGTCTTTGGCCGTTTCCAAGAATTCGATGAGGTCGCGTTTGAATCTTTTATTTATATGACCACTCGATAGGAGTTGTTCTCTAATAACGGCCTCCCGGCGTTCGATATCGATCGCCGTATATTTCTCCGTTTTCCCAAATCGGAAGAATTTTTCTAAATCCTGGATGGAATAGTGGTTGATATCTAAATCGAGCCCGGAATCTGCCATATTTATATAGGTCGAGAACTTGGTATGACCCGGGTAACGTTTTCCCCGTATTATTTTTATATGACTATTTTATATGCCATATTCTAGTAGAAAAGTGAGGGGTAAACCGTGCTACCGTGTCTATAATAAAAAGACGAAACGGGTATTTGCTAAATGTACTAACCCAGAAAATGCAAAGAAGCAGTTACGTCTATTGCGCGCTTTACAATATAATAAAAATTTCATTTTTCGAAGGCGGAAAACGGTGAAACGACGGAAAACGACAAAATAGGTTCTCTATATTCGCTGGCGGTTATGTCATGCCCTCCTTCAAATACTGGTGATATGGAGAAATCTATTATCAGAATCATATAAAATCAATTCTTTTATATGACTAATGAATGTTCCTAGTGAAGAACAACAGCGTATTATTGACTATATGACCCAGGGGAAGAATGTCGTCGTGGATGCCTGCGCCGGTTCTGGAAAATCGACTACGATTTTGGCCATGGCAAAACAGATGCCAAATAAAAAGGTCCTACAGATCACTTATAACTCGGCCTTACGTAAGGAAATCTGCGATAAAGTCCGGGAATATGGTCTCCGTAATATTACGATCCATACTTATCATAGCCTCGCAGTGAAATATTACTCGCATTCCGCCCATAATGATATGGAAATGCGCCGGGTCATTTTCGAGAACTTGCCCCCACTTAATGAAATTGTCCTATATGATATATTGGTAATAGATGAGGCACAGGATATGTCGCTACTCTATTTCCGTCTTATAAAGAAATTCATCGTAGATGCGGGGTTTCCCTTTCAACTCATGGTTCTCGGGGATTATATGCAGGGACTATATGACTTTAAGGGGGCTGATATTCGCTATTTGACTTTTGCCCGACGGATATGGGAGAACCATCCCCTCCTATGTTCTCAAGAATTCGAAGAATGTCAGTTGAAAGTATCTTATAGGATAACAAACGAAATGGCTGCGTTCATAAATGAGGCGATGTTGGGGGAGAACCGAATCGTGGCATCGAGGTCGGGTGCACCTGTCAAATATATCACTCGGGATAAGCGTACTACGAAACTCATTCTCATATATGCAATACGGTCTATATTACATAATGGTGGGAAACCCGGCGATATTTTTATATTGGCGGCGTCGGTCAAAATGAAGAACTATTTGATACGAGAAATCGAGAACATGTTGGTAGAGGAAGGAATTCCGTGTCATATACCAACCGCGGATATGGACCGCGATAATATTAAAGTTCTCGAAAATAAATTGGTGTTTTCTACTTTTCATACATCGAAGGGGCGCCAGCGAAAATATGTTTTTGTCCTGGGGTTTGATCAATTATATATGAGAACATATGGTCGGGATTGGGACCCATATAAATGCCCGAATACGTTATATGTGGGTACGAGTCGGGCGACCGATGAATTATTCCTATTTGAAAGGAGCGATCGGAAAGAGGATAGACCCCTGGATTTTATTACGAAGAATATGACCCATGTGGAAATGAAATCGAAGTCCTATATCGAATTTAAAGGGAATCCACAGACCAATTTTTTCGAGAACCCGGAGCCGGTTGATAAAGAAAAGTCAAATAATCACTATGTGACACCTACGGAGTTAGTTCAATTCATTAAAGAGGACGTTTTGATCGATATTAGTCCTATTTTACAGCGGATATTTGTAAGCGAAGCGACCGTTAGCGAAGCGACCGTTAGCGAAGTGACCGTTAGCGAAGTGACCGTTAGCGAAGTGACCGTTAGCGAAGTGACCGTAAGTGAATGTGAAGGTCATATAGAAAAAAATGGGGAAGAAAATGGGGAGGACGGAGAAGAAAATGAGTATAAGGAGAACCTAATAGATATTCCCTCCATAAAGAAAACAAAAATGGGTTATTACGAGGATGTCAGTAACCTCAATGGAATCGCTATCCCAGCTATTTTCTTCGATTATATATGTTCTCAACATGGCGAAGATAAATGTATTCTATATGACCTCATTAAAGAAGGAATCGCACAAATAAAAGACGGAGAACATATGTATTTGAAAAAGATCGTCGAGAACCTGAACCCCGAATGCGAATGCATCGCAGATTATCTCTATATGGCAAATATCTATTACGCTATCCAGGAGAAAATCTATTTCAAATTACGACAAATAGGTCACGATGAGTATAACTGGCTATCCCAGGATATTTTAGGTAAGTGTAAAGACCGTATCGCCTGCGTTTTACAGGAAGAATGTCTATATGATAAACCCGAAATAGAAAAGACGATTATATGTGATAAAGATGAATACGAAAGAATGGCATTGAACCAAGTTCTCCAACCCTATTTAGGGAAAACTATTTTAGAGAACCATATATTCCATTTTACTGCACGTATTGATTTATTGACCTATAGGACTTTATGGGAAATAAAATGTACTAGTGAAATAAGCCCCGAACATCTTATACAAGTGGTCATATATGCATGGATATGGAGAACTTTGAATCCAGGTTCTCAACATCAGATAAAAATATTCAATATAAAAACAGGACAGATTCTGCGTTTAGACGCAGATTTAGATACATTGACCGGAATTGTAGTTAAGATATTAAAGGGGAAATATGAAGATAGAGAACCAATTACTGATGAGGTATTCCTTCAACAAAATATTACTATATGATATAGTAATGGCACGTAAAAGTAGAAAACTTAGTCCTTTTATCAAGAAAGTAATGGCATATTATAAGGCACATAAAAGCGAGGGAATCTCTTATGGGGATGCTATGAAGGCGGTTTCCAAGGAGATGAAAAAGGGCGGAAATAGCCAAGAAGAAAGAGAACAAGAGCAGAGCCAACAGGAACAAGAGCAGAGCCAACAGGAAGGAGGAAACCAGGAGGAACAAGAGAACCAGGAAGAACAGAACCAACAGGAAGGAGGAAACCAGGAGGAACAAGAGGAACAAGAACAGAACCAACAAGGAGGAAAACGTAGAAAGAGAAAGGCATCTAAAAAGTCAGCCAAGAAGTCCAAGAAGGGATCAAAGAAAACATCCAGACGTACCCGTAAGAAATAAAATTGATTTACTTATCATATAAATAATATTATTTATATGACAAATGTTAAGAAGATCAGCGCCATACCCCACTTTCGATTTCGACGAAGCCTCTAATTTATGGCTAGCCAATAAAAAACGCCTACCTAACGGGTGTTATGAATATATTTGTATAGGACAAACAAAAACAGGAAATCCATGTAAGAGAAAACCAGAAAAATATTCGGATTTTTGTAAATGCCATAGGCCTTTATCACTCAAAAATTCATCGAATTGAAAATATGACCATATTTATTATTTGATAATTCAAGTAATTCCTCATAATGGATAATTTTATCCTTCTTCAGCATCTCTGCCCCCTCTACGATAAATTCTTTTGTACTTTGTACAATATATTCCGCATAAATATACGCCTCTTTCAATAAAGCAGAAACATTATTATCGATTTTCTCCTTATATTTATCACTATTACTCGGATAAATGAGGTCCTCGCCCAAACCATAGTATAGGACCATTTTTTCCGCGAGTTTGAGTGCCTCTTCGAAATCGTTAATCGCACCTGTCGTAACAGAAACCCCATAAAATGCCTCTTCTGCAATACGCCCTGCGAGTAATATCATCAAGTGTTCGAATAAAGCCTCGCGTGTGTAGATAGTGGAATCCGGCGTCTCAAATAGGGTATATGCCGGGCTCCTCGGTGACGAAAGATTGATAATCACCTTACGCATTTTCGAATGGTGTTTAGATACTAAACCGACTACTACATGACCCATTTCGTGGATTGCTATATGATTAATAATATCACTAGTATATTGGTGTTCATTTGGTTGCCATCCTGCCAACATTTTATTGAAAACAATATCAATATCTTGCATCGAGAACTCCTCCCGGTCATATCGGAGGGCATTCAACATGGCCTCGTTCAGTAAGTTCTCGATTTGTGCCCCGGAATAGCCATTTGTTAGGTCGATTAAATCAACCAATTTTATTTGACTATCCATCGGTTTCCCTTTCAAATGAATATTTAAAATGGCCTCTCTCGTTTTTTCGTCGGGATTATCAATATAAATCCTTTTATCAATACGTCCAGGGCGTAAAAGGGCATCGTCTAATAGATCCGCGCGATTGGTCGCACCGACGACGAAAATACCGGATGCATTTTTGAATCCATCGAGGGCTACCAAGAGTTCGTTGAGTGTGCTATCGCGCTCGGCACTGGCCGTCTCGCCGTCTTTACCGCGTGTGCGTCCTAATGCGTCGATCTCATCGATGAAAATAATACATGGTATGTTTTTCTTTGCTAATGCGAAAAGTTCTCGAATACGGGAAGACCCGACACCTACGTATTTATCTTGGAATTCCGACCCAGAAACGGGGATAAATCCGACTTTGGCTTCACCGGCGAGACCCTTTGCTAATAGGGTCTTTCCATTTCCTGGAGGACCTTCTAATATAAGACCTTTCGGAATACGTACATTGAATCTGGAATATTTGGTATAGTTCTTTAATAGGTCGACGCATTGTTTTAATTCATCTTTGATATTATCATATCCACCGATATCTTTGAAATTTATACCCGAATTTTTGAGAACCTCAAAGTTCTCCGATTTTTTTGATTTCTTTTTATAATAGGGTTCGTCGTCATCGTCGTCTTCTTCTTCCTCTTCTATATCGTCATCCTCTTCGTCAATGATAGACGAAGGACCGAATAAACCCTGGAAAGGATTACGATTGATATAAAGACGTAAACGGGGGGTATTTGTCAAATTCGTATAATTCGTAAAACTGTCAAATAGATCTGGTTTTAATAACTCGTCTGTCAAGTTGGGCGAATTTAGTTTACGTAAATATCTTTCGTAATATGGCCTAGAAATCGGATATTTACGTAGATCGGAAGAAGTTCTCAATAGTTTTGTGAGAAAACTATGAGAACATAGAAAGAATGTCCAATAAATCAGACGCATTATATTCTATATGACCTATTCTTTATACTCTTTTGGCAGGGGAACCTCCCGGCGGTAGTGTCCGTGTGCCCCCCTTCGGGGGCACATTGACATAGGTTCCCCCCGCGCCCCCCTCCCTTAAATAAGAGTGGTGCGCTTTGTGGTGCGCTTTGTGGTGGTGG
>Ga0114973_10000084_pt1 | contig 57215 bp, 53 predicted proteins | sample M_140807_MF_Meta_FD_87025 | JGI IMG/M metagenome (GOLD analysis project Ga0114973, IMG submission 87025) | Freshwater microbial communities from Lake Montjoie, Canada to study carbon cycling - M_140807_MF_MetaG | ecosystem: Environmental > Aquatic > Freshwater > Lake | place: Lake Montjoie... | reverse complement strand
GGTCGTTCTTGTTTTTCTATCCAACAACTTGTTAATTTCATTATGTTTATTGAGGAATTAGCATCTCTTGTTCTAAATACGATTTTTTTGTTTTCGCAACTCACGCAGTTAGAACAAACCAATAATCTAAATACTTTCTTCCCTTCTTTATCTTTGTAATACTCTAAATCATTATTACAATCACAACATTTTTTACTTGTATTACATTCATTTATGGTAATTGTATCATATTTCTTATGAATAAGTTTCCTTAATCCTTTATTCATCGTAGGCATAAAATGTTTCATTTGAGAAGACCTACTCCAATTACCATATCCAATCAAGATATTTTCTCCAAATGTTTCTTTAATTTTATTCAAAAATGTATCAATACTTTTCTTACCATAACTATATTGTCTAAATTTCATTTTTCTCCATACTTCTTTCTTATAAAATTCATTTGTTTCTTTATTAAGTTTATCTTTCTCAATTAAATATCTCTTGAAGTTTCCATAATCAACGGATTTACTATTTTGAAACGATAAATGAGTTTCTTTTTCAATAATTCCATTACATTTTCTTTCTAATAATAATATCCGTTGATTAGTTTTTGTTTTACTTTCTCGTTTCCTTTGTGGTGCTGTATATTGTAATTTGTTTCCATTTTTATCCATCATATAAACTAATGAACGCTTACCAGGGTCGCAACCTACAATATTTCTATCTTTCAAAGTATCTAATTGTTCTTTGGACAAATCTTCTATATTGTAAAATTCTTGTTCTTGTAATACAGGAACTCTACTTCCCCATTTTTTATCCTTCAAATCTTTTCTAATGAAAAGCAAACAACAACTAATTCCATCAGTTTGGATTTGATTATGAAATTGATAATATTTATTCTTAAATATTTTATCTTTCAAATTTATGAAATTAGACCATACTTCATTTTGATTATCTTTTACATTGCTTAACAATTCACCTTTCTTCACTTTATTACCTTCCTTGTCTTTTTCAGGACAAAATAAATTTATCAAACTTGCTGTATCTATGATAATATGCTTTGGAATAATATTGTTTCTTAATGGTAATGGTTGGAATAATTTACTTTCTTGTTTTTCTAATACCGAATTCATATATAACATTCCTTTCAAATATTCAAATGGTCTAACCTTAATATAATAATGAATTGACTTCTTAATTTCATTAGGTAAAATATGAGATAAATGAGTAAGTTTCCAATTAGAAAACATTTCATCCGTTTCATTTAATTCTAATAATTGTTTCTTGAACTGAAATAATATTGCTTTATCTTCTGTAATTTCATTGGTAGTTTTGTTAATAAATCTCAAAAAATGTTGAATAAAATGTTCTTGGAAATTATTATGTAAAGACGTATGTATTTGTGTTGCTAAATAAGGTAATAAGAATGTAGTATTTTTCAAATTGGTTTTTTCGTGGTTAAGTAAAGGTTGATATTCGCTTTTATAAAATGTATCTAATACTTCTAATAATTCAGTATCCTTTCCTTTCTTCCCTCTATTATCACGAGTTCCTAATGATTTGATACAATATAAAATAAATGTTTCGTCTATCATAGGCAATGGGGAGTTATTTGTATAACAATTCAAAATATACAACCTAATAAATTGATAGGTATGAATAACTAAATCATTCATTTCAAAAACCAAATTGTTTATAACTGGTTGTATTGTATCACGATTTAGAAGAATAGTTTTGAGTGGTATTTTGAAAGTTTTATAGGCAGATTTTTCATTATTCCTAAATTCTTGGAATGTGTCCTTTGTTTTTTTCTTTTTCACCATTCTATATATTTACTAAATATTTTATTTTTATATAGTTTAATTCTTAAATTATATAATTTCTAAATATTTGGATTTTCTAATTTTTCTTTTTCTAATCTTGACTTTTTATTTAAGTATGCTGTTCTCGCCCATTCTTTTTTTTGCTCTTGTGTTGGGTTATAAATATAATTTGTTTGTTCCTTGTATTTTTTAACATTTTTTATATGTTTTTCTTTATTTTTTTCATAATAATTTTTGTTTCTTAATAAATATTTATCAAGTTGTTCTTTGGTTTCAAGTAATTCATTTTTAGTTTTTTCTAATTCTGTTTTTAGTATATGTATTTCCTCAATAAGTTCTTCGTTATTCATTAAGGTAATATAATAAATTATTTTTATATAATTTTCACTATATAAAAATCGGCGTTTGAAATGTTAAAAGGTGTAAAAACGTTTAGAGAAGAACCATTATATAATACAATATTATATCAAGGCCCACATATACATAATGATCGTGATAAAATGTATAATGATGAATCTGTAATTCACTGGTCAAAAAAATGAATAATTCAAAAATAAATTCAATAATTTTTATTTTTTTGCGTTTTTTTTCTATTATTTCCATAAATAATATCAAACATATTTCTTTTTTTGTCATTTATTTTATGTTGTTTATTTTTTGTTTTATTTTTTGTTTTATTTTTTGTTTTATTTTTTGTTTTATTTTTTGTTTTATTTTTCTTTGATTCTATTTTTTTCGTATATGAATCTTCTTTTTTTTCTACACTAGAATCAGGTTTATAATTCAAAAACCATTCTTCAAACTGTTTTCTATCTTTTGATTGTTTTAATTCTTTATATTTTTCTGCTTTTTGTGCACGAATCTCTTCTAATGAGTCTTGATGACCATAACAATTTATACTAAAACGTTTTAATAGTCCTTTTTGTTGTAATCTATTTTTTTGTTGAACTTCAAATAAAAACTTGGACATGCATAAAATACGTTCTGAGAATTCATTATAATAAGGTCTATTAGCATACAAAAAAGCCAAATAAAAACTCAACATAGTATCTATGGTTGCAATTTTGACTTTTTCACCATGTATATTAATAACATTATAACTATGACATGCTATTGGCTTATATATAAATGCTACTGTATCATTACCTATTCTTATTTCATAATGTATAGGTATAATTTCACCAACAGGTTGTCTTTGAATAACTTTTGTGTTATTAATTCCAATATCTTTTAAACGTTCTTTTACAATTTCTGCCGTAGTTTCAGGGTCATTAGATAAAACATCAAAGTCAGCTATATTTTCTAATCGTTTTTGTAAATTCCTAGGCATATATTGTGAATATAAAGATATAGCATATCCACCAAAAAAAACTACTCCTTGATTTATAAATGTATTTTTTATATTATTATAAATTTCACTAGATTCATTATCATTTTCATTTTCCATTTTTCTTTGAAAATCAATCGTGTTACAATTTTGTGCAGTTAAAGGATAATCTTTATTTAATAATGTAAGACGTTTCAATACTTTTTCCCATCTACTTGTATCACCAGCAGGTCTAGATAATTCCAAATACATAGACATTCTTAAAAAATTAGGTGGGGCATATAGTATACCAGCTACTCTTATTGCCTCTTTTTTTAATGAAAGATATATTTCTTTTGATAATTGTGTTATATCTGCGATAGGCATATAGTTTACATATACTTTATAGGTTCCATGATGTTGTCCTGATTTAGCCTCTACATCTGTAAATCCTTGTTTAAAATATATATCAGACAATTCCTTTGCGTCATTCAATGCATCAGGAGTAAAAAAATCATAATCGGGTATTTCTACGTCTTTATTATAAAATTGGTCCGATTGTGGTAAAATATTATTAATAGCTGTTCCTCCATAACATATTAAATTTTTTCTTTTAATAAAATCCTCTACTATTTTAATAATCTTTTTTACATCATCAGAATTTACGACACGTCTTCCTATTTTTTCTTCTGCTTTATCAACAGCCATACGTAAAATGGTTAATTCACAGTCGCTAAAACTCGCTCCTTTACATATATTTTTGTTTTTCATTATATTATATATTATTTATATAATATAATATATTATTTTTTATATGCTGTGCAAATAGGTAAACGGAATATCGTTATTATTATTAATGTCATTATTATAATTATCATCATTAAAACAATCTTGTTTTTCATTCGGTTGATATAATATTTTTCGCATTGTACTTAGATCTATGGTTGGGTTCTTTATAGAAAATGAATGTAATTCATTGTACGCATTTCTTCTAAATAAATATAATTCAAATTCACTCCACCATATTCTTCTACAATTTTCAATTGATTCATTAATATAATTAGGAATAATGACAATATCTTTGAATATATCAAACGATACTTTTTTATACATAATTGGTTGAATTTTCATTATAGATAAAAAACGATTTTCCATAATCATTTTTTCTTATATAATAAAGAAAATTTTATTTTTAAATTTTATAAATATACTTTACTCAATTATTTTTATTTTTATTTTTATTTTTATTTCAAGTCAATTGGTTTTAAACAAAATGCATGTCCACAATCATTAAAAAAAGTAGTATCATTTTTCAAATTATTATCATTATATTGATATCGCATTGCAACCATTTGACATCCTGACTCTCTACATAATTGAGAATCTGGATTAGAAGGATTTGAGTCATCATCAGGTAATATAATAGTCATTGCATTTTTATTAAATTGAATTAGTTCATTCACATCAGAATTGTTTTTAAAATCACTATATCTATATACTCTCATATAATTAGAACTAGTTGTTAAATTGATATATTCTAATAATTCATCATGTTCTAGAAAAGTTTGATCATTTTTATCTACTATTAAAATAATTTTGTTCATAAATGAAATCAAAGGTGAATTACCTAAATTATTTCCATTGCTTTCATAACTATATTCTTTACCAAGCATTATATTATCGTAATCTTGAAATATTTTTGTCAATTCATTATACATATTTCGGTTATTACTATATAATCTTAAATGGAGTATAATTGGGTCACTACTATTTGGTGCAGTTCCTGTTGCAAATGCATAATCTTTAATTGTTTTCATTACGTCTTTAAATGGTACGGAATTAAATGTTTCTTTTACGTAATAGCTACTATTAGTACTCGTTGCTACAACAGGATCATCATTGACAGAGTATATAGCAAAATCTAAACATCTGACACCTTCTTTCAATACACTCTTCAAATTACAAATATTTACAAAATCATTTTTATAACTACCGCCAGAACATGCATTATAAGCAGATTTAATATAATAATTATAAAGTTTTCCAGAATAATTAGGATCATTTATATTAATAGAATGTATAGAACCAAGTACGGTTGAGTATAATTTATCCATTTTTGAACATTCAGATTTTTCAAGAACGCTTATATTTATAATATAAATAATAGAAAATATCACTATAATACAAATCAAAACAATAATCATATAAGAAATAAATGTTTCCCCTTGTAATGAATTTGCATATATTTTCATTTTATTAGTATAATCTTGTATTTTATTAGTATAATCTTGCATTTTATTTACAACTGACATATCTATCTAATATATAAATATATAGTTTTTTTAACTATGTTATAAAATAAAAAAATAAAAAAATATATTATTATGAAAACAGTTAAATAATAATATATATAGTTATTTATAATATGGCTGGTGGCTTGCTTAATCTTGTAAGTCAAGGACAACAAAATATAATATTAAATGGAAATCCAAGTAAAACTTTTTGGAAATCAACTTATGCAAAATATAGTAATTTTGGTAAGCAAAATTTCCGATTAGATTATGAAGGAACACCTACTTTAAATTTAACAACTGAATCTACTTTTACATTTAAAGTGAAAAGATATGCAGACCTTTTAATGGATTGTTATTTATCATTTACATTACCTAGTATATGGAGTCCTATTTTCCCTCCACAAGAAGTTAATAATAGTGATGGTTCGGTTACTTATACAAATTGGGCACCATATGAGTTTAAATGGATAGAAAATATTGGTGCCCAAATGATAAGCAAAATCACTATTACTTGTGGAAATCAAAAGTTACAAGAATTTTCTGGTCAATATTTGTTGTCTGCTGTTCAGCGCGATTTTTCTTATTCAAAACTTGAACTATTTAATGAAATGATTGGAAATATACCAGAGTTAAATGATCCAGCTAATGCAGGTTCGTATGTTAATTCTTATCCAAATGCGTTTTATACTACGAGTCCATCAGGTGCACAGCCATCTATTGCTGGAAGAATTTTATATATTCCTTTAAACACCTGGTTTTCACTAAAAAGTCAAATGTCTTTTCCATTAGTTTCCTTACAATATAATGAACTTCAAATAAATATTACAATACGCCCTATAAACGAATTATTTAAAATCCGAGATGTCGGTGATTATGTTAATAACTTTCCTTATGTAGCACCCAATTTCAATCAATATTATATGCAAATGCATAGATTTTTACAGACGCCACCAGATGAAACATTAGGTCCAGATTCTTACATTGATAGGCGATCTGTATGGAATCCTGATATAAATTTAAATTGTACATATTGTTTTCTCTCTAACGAAGAATCAGTAATTTTTGCCAAGAACGAACAAAAATATTTATTTAAACAAGTCTATGAAAAAATATTTTATAATGTTACTGGTCAAAATAGAGTACAATTAGATTCATTAGGCATGGTATCCGCATGGATGTTTTATTTTAGGCGTAGTGACGTTAATTTAAGAAATGAGTGGTCAAATTATACCAATTGGCCGTATAGTTATATACCAAGTCCTAGTTATCCAGCTTCCACAGAAGGTAGTTTTCTTAATCCTTATCAACCTACATCAGGAACAGGAAATACAATCGGTCCTGGTCGTAATCCTGATGGTAGATTAACAGGAATAATGATAAGTGGTGATTATAATTCACGTAATTTGAAAGAAATATTAGTTGCATTAGGAATTGTTATAGATGGCGATTATAGAGAGAATATTTTACCTGCGGGTGTATTTAATTTCATTGAAAAATATGTAAGAACCGCAGGAAATGCACCAGAAGGTTTATATTGCTATAATTTCTGTTTAGATACTTCACCGTTTGTATTACAACCATCAGGTGCAATGAATATGAGTAGATTTACAAACATAGAATTTGAATTTACCACAATATCGCCACCAACAGATCCATATGCACAAGTAATGACTATATGTGATCAAAATTCTGGTGAAATAATTGGAATTAATAAACCAACTTGGAGAATTTATGAGTATAATTATGATTTATATGTATTTGAAGAGAGAATCAATATGATTACGTTTGTTGGTGGAAATGCAGCTCTAATGTACGCTACGTAATATAATTAGTTAAAGTAAAATAAAAAATAAACCAAAATAAACCAAAATAAAAAATATTTACAATAAATATATTATATTTTCTCAAAGTAACTTAAAGAAGAAATTTTTAATTTTTTTCAAAGACTTTTTTGGATTTTTCAAAAATGGACAAAAAAAATGTCCAAAAAACGAAATTCCAAAAAAGTCTTTGGAAAAAACAAACATTTACTGCATAATTGAATTTTATCGTAAGAGTAGCAAAAAAATAATTTTTGGTTTGTGACGGTAATTTTTTAAATTAAATTTATTCTTTTAAAAAAAAACAATTTAGGTGAAAAATATGTTGAAAATATATCAACAAATGTCAACAGATTTTTCACCGATTTCACCGATAAAATATTATTGCGAATTTTGCATGATAATGTGTAACAGAAAAAGTGAATGGTTAAGACATGTTAAGACGATGAAGCATAAAATCAACGAAAATGGTGAAATTAGCAACATTTTTTCACCAAATTTCACCAATACATATAATTGTGAATGTGGAAAAAAATATAAAGAACGTAGTGGATTATGGAGACATAAAAAAACATGTGATTATAAATATGATAATGATATTGGTGTATTTAAAGATGTAGATGCCTTTTTATTATTAGTTAAACAAAATAATGAATTCAAGGAGATGTTAATGGAACAAAATAAAACAATTATAGAAATGTGCAAAGAAAAAACAACACTTATTCAAAATACTGTAAATAATAATAAAACATTTAATTTAAATGTTTTTTTGAATGAAGAATGCAAAGATGCTATGAATATTATGGATTTTGTAGATTCTCTCAAACTTCAACTTTCAGATTTGGAAAATGTTGGAAAACAAGGATTTATTGATGGAATTTCTAATATTATAGTAAAAAATCTGAAAGCTATGGATATTAATAAACGTCCTGTTCATTGTAGTGACTCTAAAAGAGAAATTATGTATATAAAAGACGAAGACAAATGGGAAAAAGAAAATATGGAAAAGACAAAATTACGTAAAGCGATAAAACATATTGCTCATAAAAATTCAAGATTGTTATTAGAATTCAAGAAAAAATATCCAGATTGTATATATAGTGATTCTAAAAAGTCGGATCAATATAATAAAATAATTATAGAGGCAATGGGAGGCCCAGGTGATAATGATTTTGAAAAAGAGGATAAAATTATTAAACAAATTGCGAAAGAAGTAATTATAAGTAAATAATATCTTTATGATAAATAAGCATTTGCTGCATAAGGGTCATTTGTTATAAATTCGCCGGTTAATGTATAACGATTTACATAGTCAGGCATATATATCATTTGAGGAGGTCCATATTTATCATTAAACATTTTTTCATCACGTACAAAGGAAGACTTCCATGTATTTGTGCCAAAATCTGCCATAGCAGGTTTTTCATTTTTGTTAGAAGTAAATAATTTAGCTTGTGTTCCAATATCGGTTGTTAGCGTAGAATATGTAGGAGTAGTGCCTACTGTAAGTTTTCCTGCATCATTTTCACCAGAAATATTATAGTCACTATTTGTAAGAGGTGGAACATAAGGTTGACAACCAGGACAGTCAATATCTGCTGTACATTGTTGACCAGTAATAGAACATGTGGATTGAGGACCACAGAAATTTTGACAACTATATGTGGTTGTTAATGGTAAACTAACAGTATGACTCGTTGCGGGTGTTCCTCTATCCTGTAATAAACTATCAAAATTTTCTGTAATATAGTTATTTTTAACTAAATAATCAATCCATTGGAATATAGTAACAAAAAGAAAAACACAAATAATGGATAAAAGGGTATTTTTACACATTTTTTTTGAAATAAAGTTCATAATAATATATATTTATTACATATATTATTTTTACATATTATAGAAAAAATTACAGTAGTAATGATATATATTTGTAGTAATGATATATATTTGTTTTATAATAATTTTATATTATTTTATTATAAGTAAATAATGAGTAATATATTGCAACCTGTTGATTTAACTAACCAAACACTTCAATTGAATTTATCCAATAATATATCAACTACTCCTTTTACAACAGATATATTGAATACAAACACATCAAATACAGAAGAAGACACAGAATCAAAATTTAGTGCTGAAATTAAAAAAAATTTTAACAACGCTCTTTCTTTATTTATGATTTTAGTAATGATTATTATATTAATTGTTATATACTTTTATATAGGAGGATTAGTACTTTATTTTTGTAAATTAGCACAATCAAATATACTACCAACAGATACAACTTGTTTCCCTTATACAGATAATAAACCGCTCGTTGATCCAATTCAGATGAATATTTTTACAAATTCAGACGATCCACCTTTATCATCTAAGATAGTTTTTCCTTATAATAATTACAATTCAAAGAACTTTTTGTTAGATTCATTAAGAAATTATGACAAAATAAAACCATCAGATAATTATATTTTTAATCTGATAAATGTTATTTATTTAATGATAATTACTTTTTTTGTTTCTATTTACTATGATATTATAAGTTATAAGTATTATTGTATTAATATTGTATTTAATTTAATTAATAAATTACCACAATCACTAATTATACTATTTGGGCCTATTTTATCATTATTTTTGTCATTAGTATTATCAATTACTCAGATATTTTATTTCATATATTTATGGTTTAAGAACATGATATTTTTATTTGAGTATAAAAAACATGAAGAAATATTTAAACAACTAGGGCTTGGAGGAATATTTAAAATAATACCCCTTTTATTTACTTTTGTTTCTAGTTTTTGGTTATTTTTTCTATTTTCTATTTTATTTTTTCCCTTTTTATTTGTTGTATTTCCTGCAATAATGCCTATATTAGACATATTAATTCAATTTTCATCTTTATTTTATAAAGGTTTAATAGATGATGACAAAGTATCTGCATACAAAATAATGAAAGAGACCTTAAATGTATATAAACCAAAAATAATGATATTCATCGCTATTGTTATTGTATTAATGTCATTTTCAAAATTAGGGTTTTTATCAGGAGTAATATCTATTATTTTATTGTTGTTAATTTATTATGGTAAAATTGGTTTATCTTTTTTTAGTGCAAGTAATTTAACATATAGTTTATCTGCATTAAATGAGAACAATGATGTTGCAAATAAAAAATGTGATAAATAAAATATTCAAAAAATAAAACATAGAAAAATATTATGATATAAAAAAAAATTATTATATAAATTATGAAAAATAACAAACATACAAATGATAATGAATATCCATTTGTAAGTATATGTACACCTACTTATAATCGTAGACCTTTTATACCATATATTATAAAATGTTTTCAACAACAAATTTACCCACAAAATAGAATGGAATGGATTATTATTGATGATGGAACAGATAAAATAGAAGACCTAGTAAAAGATATTTCACAAGTAAAATATTTTCAATGTGAAGAAAAAATGAGTCTTGGAAAAAAAAGGAATTTATCTCATGAAAAATCTTGTGGTGAAATAATTGTTTATATGGATGACGATGATTATTATCCACCCGAACGTGTAAGTCATGCAGTAGATATGTTAAAACAAAATCCTACTATATTATGCGCAGGTTCAAGTGAAATGTATATTTATTTTAAACATATTAAAAAAATGTATCAATTTGGTCCATATGGTGTAAATCATTCAACCGCTGCATCTTTTGCATTTAGAAGACAATTATTAGAAACAACTTCTTTTCAAGAAACAGCATGTTTAGCAGAAGAAAAACATTTTTTAAAAAATTATACTATTCCATTAATACAATTAGACCCTTTAAAAACTATTTTAGTATTTTCACATATTCATAATTCTTTTGATAAGAAAACATTATTAATAAACGAACAAAAAAAGGTTACCGAATCGTGTAAATTAGTTTCTGATTTTGTAAAAGATGAATATATTTTAAAGTATTTCATGGAAGATATTGATAATATATTAGAAATATATCAACCAGGAAGACCAGAAAATAAAATAGATGTTATAAAACAAATGGAAGAAATAAAAATAAAGAGAGAATCTAAGATAAAAGAACACCAAGAGAAACAAGAACATCTACAACAACATCAACAACAAGTGCAGTATTTTATAAAAACGGTGAATAATTTAACAAATGAAAATGACCAATTGAAAAATAGAATTAAATACTTAGAAGATAAAATAAGAGAAATGATAGCAGAAAATATAAAGCAAAAAAACAAATAGTCAAAATAAAACAAATAGGCAAAATAAAACAAATAGGCAAAATAAAACAAATAGGCAAAATAAAACAAATAGGCAAAATAAAACAAATAGGCAAAATAAAACAAATAGGCAAAAATAAACAAATAGGTAAAAATAAATAGAATAAAACATACTTAAAAAGATTTTTATTTATATAAATAATAATAAGACCTAAATATGGATTACGAAGACGATAGATTTCATCCTACTGCTGAAATAGATGAATATGATATGATGAATATGAATGAACTAAATTCTTTTGATAAAGGATATAATAAAATATTTATAAATTCTAATGTAAGAAATAAAAAAGGTAAATTTGTTAAGAAGAAAATAGAGTTTTATACTACTGGCATTACACCAGGAGCTGTTATTCGTGATGCTGAAACAGGAATAAGATATCCTGCTAAGGTAGGCAGTTATGCAGAAAACGATTATTTTAAAATATCTTTATCTACGGGAATATGTACAAGTAAAAATGGATCAAACGTTTTATTTTATTTGTCTCCGTATCATTGTTCAAACCATTTACGTTTAAATCTAAGTGATGATATTAAACAAAAATGGGAAGAAAAACAAAAACGTTAAAAATTTAACTAAAAATTAACTTGTAACATTTAATTTTTATATGTAATATTTAACGGATGAAACGCATCTCACAACTTATAAACATAATAAATATATTTAGCTATTATATATTTATTATTACAATATAGAAACAATTATATAATTATAAAGAATAATAACTACTAATAATAAGTAAAATGTTTTTAATTACTAACCTTTTATTTCTGTTGTGCAATGATAAAATTTCTAAATATTTTCATATGATGACAAATAATAAAATAATACACGATAAATTTATATTGAGTAAAACTGCTATATCAAATAATCTTACGTATTCAAGAGAAATAAATGAAATAAGCAAACTATATAAACTAGGAGAAGAAAATAAAACGGCTGGGTTTTTTGTAACAAATGAAAAAAATGAAACATCAATAGAAGATATTTCTAAAAATTTTTATAAGTATAACTTATTGAAACAATTGACAAATGTTATGATTTCCCAATTGATTAAAATAGATATGATAAATAACGAAGATATATTAGATAATATAAATATTAAATCATTTAATATTTTATCTGGTGGTTTGTTTGATAATACTGATTTTTTTTCGTAAAATTACTAATTAAAATGCATTTTCATTTGAATTGATTTCATTATCCATATCCATATCTATGTCAAAATCAGCAGCCATGTCTTTTAATCCAACTGCATCTTCTTTTGTATATTTTTCCAAATACTTATAAAATCTATTAATATCTAACTTTGTTATTTCAACATCATCTAATAATTCATAAATTTCGTTTTCAGTCATTTGTGTTTTTAGTTGCAAAAAGTATCCATAAAGATCCTTCTTATCCATACCTAGTTTTTGACATAATTTTTGAATAAACAATATATTATTATATTCAGTAGAGTATTTTGTTAATACTTTTGTAAATCTAATATCTGTTATAACATGTTTTTTATGAATGGTTTTATAAAAATCATGAAACAATTTATGATTATTAAATGTTTTTATAATAGAACTCATCTCATTAAATTGCCAAATTTGTTTTTGAAAAGTAACTCTGTCAATATAATCTGCAAAAGATAAGTTTTCCAATTGATTAATATAAAAAGGTATTGATATTTTTTTATCTATTTTATCTATCATATCAATAATGTTTTCATGCCATAATAATCCAATGCTAGTTCTATCTGTATCATTCATAATAGTACTATGTTTATCAAATGTGAAACTTTTTTCAAATAGTTGCTGAGCCGTTTTTTTTGCATTATCATTATACGTTTTTTCATTTATCAGATTTAATATATTTTTGTTTTCCATGAATAAGGAAGGACTGTTTTTATATATTTTACAAATACTATTTAGTTTTCTTAAATCACCTTGTGAAAAATTACAAATATTTTTTTGAACACAAGAATCCATATTTGGACATATTTTTTGCATAATTTGTAGAATTTGTGTATCACATGGTGTATTTAGTTCAATAGTAATACATACTTTCATCAATTCTTTAATTTTTTTATCTACATGATAATTTCCTATACAAATAATGGGATTCATAGAGCAATCTTCCAACTTTTGTTTTTTCGTTTTTTTAGGTCTAATGAGTTTTATTAAGGAATTTATACCACCTTTATCACCACTATTCATTCCATCTATTTCATCCATGACAATGGCAATTTTTTGTTTTTTCTTATTTAATAAACTCATAACGTTTGTATCAGACATATTATGCTTCGTAATATCATCTATTACAGATGTATTTCTAATATCACCTGCATCATATTTTATAATATCATAATCAAGATCTTTTAAAATATTGGTTACAAACATAGTTTTTCCTATTCCCGAATTACCATAAATATAAATCGCCTTTTTAATCAATTTATCATTCTTATTTAATTCAAAAGAGTTTAATATATTTTTAAAATCAGTATATATATTATTTCTTTTTAAAATAGAATTGAGATTTAATTCTTCCATCTTATATGTTTAATAATATTCTTTTTATGTTGATTTTGACACAAACCATGTTCTTTTAGAAAGTCAGAAAGAAGTAGTCTACAAATAGGAGAGTTGTTTTCTGTGCAATAATTTAATAAAAAATAAATATAATTTTTATAAATAGCGTTTTTGAAAGAATAGTTTTTTATTCTTAGCCAAATTTTATAATTTTCTTTTATTATTTCATTAAAAACAAAAGGATTGTCTCTACGAATTGTATCACGAATATAGTTTTCATAGTTTAAAATGTATTTTTTTAATGAAGAATGATATAAAAGATAATTTGTTTTATTTGTAAATATAAGTATATTTATTGGTAAATATTCTTTTATTAATCGTATAAGCTCATCAGGTAATTTATCTACATAAAAAATCACATTATTATTCATTTATAATAAATATATATAATAAATGAATTTATCTTTAATAGTATCTTATTATGTTTATATTTTAGCTTTTTAACTTGAAGTTTGTGTATTTATAAAGCTTTGGTATTCTTCATAAAAATAATAGCCGCAATAACAATGATAACAATTACAATAATAACGATATAATAAGTTGCAGAACTTCCGCTAGTAGTTGTATTGGCATTTTGTGCTGCTGTACAAGGATTTTCAACCCCATATGTAATACCATCCCATGATACTTTACAATTGTTTGCCCAGTTATATTTTGCACATAAGGCATTATCTCCTGTAAATTCAGGAGTATTAAAATCTACTAGTTGATAATCTGTTCCACTAGATGCAGAACAAGTTCCTAATTTTAATGTATTTTTACATTTTGTTTTATTTCCTGTCTCATCAATTTCCCAATAATCAGGACACTGAGGAATAACAGGAGGCCAAGTTTGACTACTATTCAAATTTGCTAAATTTATACCTATAAATATTAAAATAATGATTAAAATAATAGTAGCCAAAATTAATACTATTTTTTGAAAATTTTCCATTTATATATAAATATAAATAATAAAACATATTTTCTATCAGAGTATTATAAATGAACAAAATAACAAATGGACGTGTAGATATTAAATCGCCTAATACCTCATCTTTATTTGAAATGTATGATAAAATACCTTCAAACCAATGTGTGACATTTAGGAATCCTACTGAGGGGTTATGGGATAATACTATGTTATCAAAAGCCTTTTTTTGCCAAAATAATATAAATATTCTACAAAATGGTATTCGTGCAGGTGTATATCATAGATCAAATGGTCAATACACCATTGGAGAGCAGGATTGTGATTCTCTAAAAATAATTATGCGTAGTGTATTCTTACAGAATGCTGCTAATCAACCTATGAACATTGCTCAGCAGATAACAGAATTAAATAAAATGGTATTAGACTATTGTATTCAACAAGTATATAGTGAAGCACAGGGATATATAAAATATATTAATGATGCGAGTACTCTTGTTGTGCCTATGTCAAACCCGGTAATGGCAGATAATACAGACAGACAATTAGAATTAAAACGTTGGTTTTAATAAAAAAATATATTTTATACAATAAACCAAATGGATAAAACCGAAAAAACCGAAAAAACAGATAAAACTGAAAAAACAGATAAAATAGTATTAATATGTGCTGTTGGAAGATCAGGATCTACAACTATGCAAAGAATAATAAATACTATACCAAATAGTAATATATGTGGAGAAAATTTCGGAGCCTTAAATAGTTTACTAGAATTTTATAAAAAAATTAAACGTACAACCTTAAACTTTGTACCAGGACATTTAAATCCAGTTAGTTATGATAAAATATGTTTAGCGAATGTAAAACCATCTTGGTACAATTCTTACCATTTTCAAGAAATACAAAATATGGTTAAAAAAATGATTATTGCTTTATTTAAAAATTCTGAAACTACTACACTATGGGGATTCAAAGAAATCAGATATGATAATGGTAATATTCAAAATATAAAAGAATTTAAAGAATTATTTCCTCAAACAAAAGTCATTATCCAAATTAGAGAGAATATAAATGCTCAATCTAAAAGTAGTTGGTTCAAAGATGATAAAAATTCAATTGCTTATATAAAAAAAATGAATAAAGAATTATATGATTTTTATTCAAAAAACGCGAATTATTGTTATTTTACTACATTTGAAAAAATGTTTGATAAAACAAATATAAGAAATATTTTTAAATTTATTGATTGTGAAGAATATTATAATGAAGAAAGGATTACAGAAATTTTGAAAAATAATATAAAGGATTGACAAAATGAAATAAAATGAAATAAAATGAAATAAAATGAAATAAAATGAAATAAAATGAAATAAAATGAAATGAAAAAAATATATAATGTTTTAGAGTAATCATTATATGTCACTATTATTATCAAAATAATTCATAGAATTTATATTACTCTTACTAGACGAATTAGCCGTATTAGAATTATTAGCCGTATTAGAATTATTAGCCGTATTAGAATTATTAATACTATTAAAATTATTATCAGCATTGCTAATAGTATTGTTATTTATACCATTAAATCCATATAATCCAGTGTTACCATTATTACCATTGTTACCTATGGTAGAAATAGCATTCTTTACATTGTTAATTGACAATACTGCAAAATAAACAGAAATTAATATAAATATAAATGACATACTAGCTGATATTACATCCGAAATACCCAATACACCTTTTTCTGGTGAAAATATATCATTTAAATTCAATAGTTTTGGTGAAATACGACCTATATTAGTAAACATAATAAGTTTAACTACCATAGGTTGTATCATTTTTGTTGCTATTGTCATAACTAAATCTTTAAAAGCACCACCAATTGCCATACCTGATGCGAGTGCTATAATAGTATCTGTTTTACTATTTAAAAAATCAAGAAAAATAAGAGGAACATTAACTGCTTTACTTATACTCATATAAATTATCATTATAAAAAATATATATGTGTAAAAATTATAAAATGTTCATATTTATATTACGTTTTGAATTAATTGTTTTCCAAAATAACTAAGGTTGGCTTTTTACCTTGTTTTTTTAATACAGTTTTTTTCTTGGAGGATGTATTTGTACCTGCCATTAATCTTTCTCTCTCTTCTTTATATTCTAAATACTGTTGTAATAATTGTTCCATTTCATTCAACCACATTTTGTTTATGGAAGTTGATTTAATGATTTCAAGCTCCACTTGTTTATTACCAAAATCTTTATTTAACTTTTCAACATTTTCTTCACTCACAGAATCCATCGGCATTTTTACTAAATATTTATATTCACTATCTTCATCCATTAGGTCGTATCCTTTTTCAGATAACATATGAATAATATCTTCCTTTTTCTTTTTTCTTAAATCAATCGTGTTGTCTAACATTTCTTTAATGTATTTTGATTTATTACTCAATAGTTTTAATTCTTTTTCTAATGCACAAATCATGTAATCTTTTCTAGTTTGAAACAAAGACATTCTTGTAACATAATAATCATCAATGATTTCTTCTACGGTTTCATATTTATGTAACTTATCATTCGCATTAAACAAATGCATGTTGCTTGTAGTATTTGTTGTATATAGCTTCAACAACTTATGAATACCATTGCAAGAATAGTCACCAATTTCGGATTCTAATTCTTGTATTTTTCCTTTTGCAAATGTAATGGTAAAGTCTACATTTGTATCTTTACTCATATCATCATAATCTTTTATAATAGATGTAGGTTTTTTACCATCTTTTGATACCTCAGGTTCAATCAGTTTCTCCAATAATTCTTTAAAGTCCTCTGTCCAGTATCCAACAGGTAATTCAGTAACTCGGATTTTATCATTATCTATTTTTTCATATAGACCTTTTATTAAGAATTTGCCATCACTGATTTTTTCAATAGAACCTTTGAAACCTTCATAATATGGAACAAACGAACTTGTTTTATTTGTATTTGTTACTTCTCCGCTTATTACTTCTTCTTGACCACTTAATTTTAATTTAATATAATTTATTATTTCTAGCGGATTATAAGACATAATATCTGTACTAAAACCTGTACCAATGCCTTTGGTCCCATTTACTAGAATCATTGGAATAATAGGTGCATAAAACAACGGTTCTACCATTAATCCATCATCATTCAAATATTTCAAAATAGGGTCATCCGATATAGGATAAATAGTTCGCGTGATTTTATTCAACATTGTAAATATATATCTTTCTGATGCACTATCTTTACCTCCTTGTAACCTAGTTCCAAATTGTCCATTTGGTAATAATAAATTGATATTATTTGATCCGACAAAGTTCTGTGCCATACCTACAATAGCACCATTTAGACTTGCTTCGCCATGATGATATCCTGAATGTTCTGAAACATATCCACTAAATTGTGCTACTTTAATTTCAGTAGTAAGATTTTTTTTAAATGCTGAAAATAATATCTTACGAAGCGAAATTTTCAACCCATCCATTAAATTAGGAATACTTCTATCACAATCATACTTGGAGAAATGAATCAACTCTTTATTAATAAATTCTTCATAAGATACATTTGTCTTTTTCGTATCCAAATAAGAATTGCGGTCATATTCACCTAACCAGTCTTTTCTATCATCAGAACGTTTTTTATTAAAAACCATATCAATCGCATCTATACTTGATTTACCAGTATGTTCAAAACCAACAATCTTCTTTTTTTCAAAATATTCGCGAAATTCTTTTCCAGTGCTAGTTCCCAATCCTTTATAATATTTAATTTTCCATCCTTTGGAGTCATTTGTTTCTTTCCATTCTTCATATTCACCATCATTATAAAAGTCTAATTCTGTGCTTCCCTTTTTAGCTTTTAGAATAGGAGTATTCATAAATCCAATATATCCGGGTATTTCAGTTAAGCTTGACCATTCTGATTGAAATAAATTGATTCCTAATCCTTTAATATGACTACCATCCAAATCTTGGTCAGTCATAAATAAAACCTTACCATATCTTAGATACTTATTTACATCATCAATGGAGTTATATTGCTTACCAGTTTCTAATCCTAATATTTTTTTAATCTCCGCAATTTCCTTATTTTCTGAGATTTTCTTTACGGCTTCACCTCTTACGTTTAATATCTTACCTTTCATTGGATATACACCGATCGTATTACGGTCATCCGAAGATAGACCTGAAATAATACCTGCTTTTGCCGAATCTCCTTCACAAAATATAATCATACAATCCTTTGATTTATCTGTGCCTGCCCAGTTGGCATCAGTCAATTTAGGAATACCTCTAACACTTTTACTCTTTGTCCCATCCGTTTTTTTAGCAGCCTTATTTTCCTTTACTTCGGTTAGTGCACATGCTGCGTCCATGACACCCATTTTTGCAACCTTTTCAATAAATTTATCAGTGACTTCGCACTTGGAACCAAATTTAGAAGAAGGAGTATTCATATAGTCTTTCGTTTGACTATCAAAGGCTGGATTTTCAATATCACAACGAATAAATAATATCAACTGTTCTTTAATACTATTTGGATTGACTTTTGTTTTTTTCTTTTTCTCAATATAATCTACTAATTTCCGTGTAATTTGATTTAAAATATATTCTACATGCTTTCCACCTTTTGCCGTATGAATGCCATTAACAAACGAAATTTGCATAAATTCATTTGATGGTGTTAATGCAACGGCATATTCCCATCTTTCACCATTTTCTTCATATACTCTTGGTGCAGCCGTTTTATCTCCAATATATAAATCAATATATTGTTGAAAATTCTTAATAGGAACCAGAGTAGAATTACATTTCACTTTCAAATTCTTATCTGTTATTGCCGCAACATCATGTACGCGTTTTTTTAAAAGGGAAATCATATCAGGTGTAAGACCTTCAATTCCTAGTCTTTTATAATCAGGTTTAAATACAATTTTGGTATAAGGTTTCATTTTACACTTTGTAATGCTAGGTTTACATATTTCGTCCAAGTTGTTTTTGAATTCTTGTTTATATTTCAGCCCACGAATATGGTCTACGGTTTCAACGGAACCATAAGTAGACCAAATAAGAACCAATTTGAATCCAAAACCATTTTTACCACCTACGATTTTTTTTTCGGTTTTATCATAATTGGTAGAAGTTCTGAGATGACCAAAAATCATTTCAGGAATCCATATTTTGTGCTCAGGATGTTCAGCAACATCAATACCATTACCATCGTTTATCATGACAATTGTTCCATCATGACAAATAGATATTTCAATATTGGAAACAGGTTGAGCATTTTCTTGACCATTTGCAACTGCTTGTGCCATACGTACTACATGGTCACGACAGTTCACAATGCCTTCATCAAATAACTTGAATAGACCTGGAATATATTTTATATTTTTTTCAATAATTTTATTACCTTCCTCGTTCATAATCCATAATTCAGAATCAACTTCTTCCACAGACCCAATATATGTATCAGGGTTATCAAGAATATGTTGTTTATCTGTTTTTTGCTGATATTTATTTGCAAGATTAGTATCTTCAATCGTATTCATTATTATATGTATAACATGTAATAGTTTGTTTAAATATATTTCAATTTTATTTTATAACTTTCTTTTATCCTTTATACATCCTTTATACATCCTTTATACATCCTTTATACATCCTTTATATATCCTTTATACATCCTTTATACATCCTTTATACATCCTTTATACATCCTTTATACATGTTTGACTTTGTTATATAAAATATATTCTATATATATTCTATATTTAATCTATCTAGAATATATGAGTACAAATACAACTCCTATAAAAAGTTGTTCCTTTTTACATTTTAATAGATGTATGACAAAATATAAGAATCCTCTAAATTCATTTAATTATAAGTTAAATACGGAAAGCAATACAAATTTTGCAAATTTATCACGTCAAATGAGAATAGCTCAACGTTTAAGATTAGATGGAGCTGCACAAACGACAAGTCCTGTTGCTAGAATAAATAATGGAATAACTCATTTTGGTAATTTTTATTTAGGTAAAACAAATACTTTAAACTATTTAGGGCGTATGGAAGGACAATCCGGTGGTAGTGGTTCTCCGCCAAGAAATAAATTCTAATGTAATAAAAACAATTAAAATTAAAAATTAATTAAAATAATTCTAATTATTTAAAATAGTTATTTAGCCATTATTAATAGTCATTATTAATAGTCATTATTAATGTCTATTTATATCCATTATTTTATATTTTTTTATTATATTATAATATAATGACACGATTTACAAAAAATGCGAATGGAAAATATGTAGTAAGTGGTAAAAGTTTTGAGGTTTTGATTGGTAGCCGTGCACAAGTATGGCATGGAACTGCGTATAAAACATCTGGTGGTCTTACCAAAACACATTTAATGCAAAATAAATCAGGACGTATTGTATCTAAGGCAAAACATGGAACTGCTAAAAGAGAAAATAGACTTGTAAAGGCAGGTTATGGAACTAAAAAGGGATCCTTTGGATATGTTAAATTGAGTGGCAAAACAAAGAAAAGAGGAGGAGGTTCTAAGTTTGTTGATCCCATATCTAATTTGGTAAATAAAGTTTCAGGAAAAATTTTCAATCATCATAATAGAGGTCCCCTTCCACCTATGCGTCGTGGTGGAAAATCCATGAGAGGTGGTAAAGGTTTTAACCCAGGGGACTACAAGAATACAGGTGTTGTGAAACCAAAATATGGTGGTAAAGGTTTTAACCCAGGGGACTACAAGAATACAGGTGTTGTGAAACCAAAATATGGTGGTGCAAGAGGAGGAGGTGGTATGTATGCATTAAGTCCTAGCCCATATAACGGAGCAGGGGTAGGAACATCTGGTAACGCAGTTCAATTTGCTGCTGGAAATGGAAATTAAAAAATAATACCCCTTAGAGTATTATATCATTTAAAATAGTATATGTTTCAATAAACTTTTCATAAACTATATAATCCGCAAATTTGAAGTACATATATTTTTCAAAATAACGTTTGCTTACAATAAATTTATACGAATGTAACGAACAAAATTTATAATAATAATTATATGCCTCATCAAAAGAAACGAGTTCTTCCGTATTCTTTTCTTTTAATTCTTCTTTTATATATTTGAAAGATTCATTCATATCTTTTATTTTATCCCATAACAAACAAGATGAATTCAAAATATATTTATCTTCAATAATTTCAATAGGAGAGAAAAAATGTTTCATAATTTTTAACGCATTTTCCTCACTTATATTGCCATTTGTCATAGAATGTTCATTATTTTGTTTAGTCCATAATTTAAATAATGAACATATTTCATCAATTTCAAGCTCATTGTCAAATACATTTTCATAGTCACTAGTAACATTAGCATTGGTATTTGTATTAGCATTTGTATTAGCATTTGTATTTGTATTAGTATTCTGTATTGTCGTTTCCCAAAATTGAATAAAATCACGTTGAATAGGAACAAATTTACTAGTAATGCCTAAAAATAAATCTGATTCTTCATTATATTTATATTTTTCTTTCAAGAGATTTTTCAAAGTATTAGAATAAAGCATGTTTGGATAATGGTTATCAGAGAGAAATTGTTTCCATACGAAATGTATATTTTTCCATTCAATATGTATATTTTCGGTTTCATTTGTACTATCCTTTACACTATCTTTTACACTATCTTTTGTAGTAGTTACTTCATTGATATATTTTTTACAAAATACATCTATAATTTCCCCCTGTGTATTTTGTTTTATATAATTCGTATAATTTTTCAATTCTTCATCTGATTTATTCTCAATAAAATTATCCGAATTTTCATATCGTTTAGAATAATGAGCTGCAACGCAAAGTAAATCTAAACCGATTTTTTTCAGTATATCTATCCAAATCTCCTTTGAAAAGGTTTCGTTTATTTTAATTAGTCGGCAGTTTTCATAAGTATGATTCTCATGATACTTTGTTACAAAATTATGTGTTATATTATTTATTCCGATAGATAATGAAGCTGCGGTATCCAAATCGTTTAATATTTTTTTCATTTGACCACTCACTAAGAATATTAAATGTTGATTTTTCTTAAAAATATTATCACCAATAATAGTTAAAAAATACTTTACATGATTTTTAGAAGTAAAAATAGATGGATATAATATATTTAGTACATTTTGAATAGTATCTGATTCAGGTATATTTGTAAATAAACTTCTTCTCTCTTTAATCAATTTAATAATGTTTGTTTTCGTTTTATATTTCCATTCTAATAACACTTTATCCTTGGATATACTAGATAATAATTTATGAATAATATCATCTTCTTTTACAATCATATAATGTTTCCCATTATATTCATAAAAAAAATTATTATTAGGTAAATAATAATACAAATTCTTTTGTAAAAATACTTGTACAAATATTTGTTGTTCATTCGTTAAAAAAGTATTTCTATTTTTCCTTTTTTCAAAGTTTTTTAATTCGTTTTCAAGGGTATTTGGTAAGTAATTTATAATATGATTATGAATTCTTTGTAACATATAGTCATTTTTTTCATATTTTTGAAATAAGGAATCCAATGATTCTATACATTTTGTTTTGAATTCTGTTTTGAATTCTGTTTTGAATTCTGTTTTGAATTCCGTCATTCTATCATGTTTACTATTATCTATTTAAATGAATATTATGTATTTAAATATATCAAAAACATAAAAATACAAAAAACAATCTAAAAAACTATTTTAATAATATGCGTTAAAAAAGAAATTTACTACATAAGTATTTAAAGATTTAAATAAATTCAATATATAATGTCTAAATTTATGAATGCTTCTTCTATGAATAAACAAAATGAATCAGTAAATAATGTATTAACTATAAAAACGGTTCAAATTGCACCATTTAGGACATTAATGACCGCGTTGAAGGATATTCTTTTAGAAACAAATATTACATTTGGACCGGATGGAATACGTATTATTAATATGGATAAGTCACATACTATTTTAGCTCATCTCTTTTTGGCTTCTGAAAATTTTGAGTTTTATGAATGTAAAAAGGAAAAAATTATTATTGGAGTAAATATGTTTCATTTATTTAAGCTTATTAATACAATAGATAACGATGATACATTAACTATTTATATTGAAAACGCTGATTATGTGGATGGTATCGTTTCACATTTAGCACTCAGATTTGAAAATGGGGATATTAAACAATGTAAAACACAGAAATTAAGATTGATTGAGCCAGATTTAGAAGAATTGGAATATCCTGATGTAAAATTTTCGTCTATTATTAATTTACCTTCTTCTGATTTCCAAAAGATTATTCGTGATTTATCATGTATTTCAGATAGATTAGAAATAAAGTCTGTTGGAAATGAATTAATATTTAAATGCTCGGGCCAATTTGCCTCTGCAGAAATACATAGGACAGAATCGGATGGTAGTATGGGATTTATATTAAAACAAGATTCATCAAAAATTATTCAGGGTGAATTTTCATTGAAAAATTTAGGATATTTTATTAAATGTACAAATCTATGTTCGCAAATAGAAGTTTATTTGGAGAATGATTTACCTCTTGTTGTGAAGTATGATGTAGCATCGCTCGGATCTATACGTCTTTGTTTATCAGCTTTACCTTCTTCATAATTATTTCAAGACAATATAAGACAATATAAGACAATATAAGACAATATAAGACAATATAAGACAATATAAGACAATATAAGACAAGATAAGAAAAGATAAAATTAAGTAAATTAATATAATGAATATTTTATACATTATATTATTTATTATGGCCTAATATTATAAATGTCATCCTATTCAAGAACATATAATGAATATTTAGGTAAAAATAGGTGTTGTCTTTTAAAAGAAGCTGGACCAATAGGTCCTGTTGGCCCCGCTGGTCCCGCAGGGATTGGGCCTACGGGGCCATCAGGTATAAATAGTTCTATTACTACATTACTTTATAGTTCAGATAATAGTATTACCATTCCAAATCAATATACACCAATTGCTTATTATTCTGTAACTCTTAGTGCAGGAAATACTATATCTACTATTAATTTTAATACATTTCCTGCCGGTTATCAAGCAATTATATTTATTAATGGAACCGCAGGCACATCAAGTAGTGCTTGTGTTATAAATAATTCAATTACTAATGTGGTAACTAATTTATCAACTACCTTAAATTTAGTGACAGGATCAGGTAATCAAGGATATGCTATGATGAACATATATAATGGAAGTATGGCTAAATTTTGTAATATTACAGGGTATTATAATTAAATAAATTTAAATTTAAAAGTTATGTTTAAAAATTAAATTTAAAAGTTATACATGTAATAAAATATGAAACTTCAAAAGATTCCTCGTAATATTTTTCAAACGTGGGAAACAAAAGATATTTCAGATAATTTTAGAATAATAACACAATCTTGGATACAAAACAATCCCAATTATGGTTATTTTCTATATGATAATAATGATTGTGAACAATTTATAAAAAAAAACTTCGATGAAAGAGTTTATAATACATATTGCAGAATTATACCAGGTGCATTCAAGGCTGATCTTTGGAGATATTGCATTTTATTTATTTACGGTGGTGTTTATGTGGACATAGATACAATTTGTTTAGGAAATATTGATGCATTTTTAAATGAAGATATAGAGTTTATGACACCAATTGATTTAAATAATTGTCCAAATATAGGAACACATAATTTATTTAATTGTTTTATAGCATCCATACCAAAACATCCAATACTTTTAAATTGCATAAATCGCATTGTAAATAACGTAGAAAATAATATATTACCAATTTCAAATTTAGATTTTACTGGTCCAGGGATTTTAGGTAGATCTACAAACGTATTTTTAAATTTAAATGAAGAAACTTCTTTTATAGGAAAACAAGGATACCATAATAATAATACAGTTTATTTACTTAAATTTGAATTTGGTAATGAGTATGTAAAGGAGATGAATAATAACATTTTATTTCAAAACAAAAATGGCAATATTGAAATTCAAAAAATATATAATGAAGAAATTAAAAAAATTGATCATATTGACTGGGGTAATTGTAAAAACCCAATTAAAAAAATATATGATAAAACAGGTTGTCCAACAATTGTTACCATGTTTTATAATATAAGAGAAAAAGAGAATTACAAATATACCTCACAATTGAATCATAATCCAAATAAATATTTTGAATCAGCAAAACAATTTATATTAAAACTTCCATATAATTTAATAATATTTACAGACGATGAATCATGCATAGATTTAGTTAATAAAGAGAGAAGTTTACTACAATCAAAAACATATATATACAATAAAAAATTTGAAGAAACATATTATTATAGACATCTTGATAAATTAACTGAATTACAAGAACAATTTAAAATCATAAATGGTAGTCAGTCACATGAAAGTCCAATGTATATTATTTTAAATAATAATAAGTTTGATTTTATGGATTTAGCTATTGAATTAAATACTTTTAATAGTAGTCATTTTGTCTGGATTGATTTTGGTATAAATCATGTGGCATTAGACAGTAATGAAATACATAAGTGGATAAATAAAATTCCAGATAAAATAAAACAATTATGTATTAATCCTTATTTAGAGAATGATACACAAAAAGATTTTTTTCGTTATATTTATCACCATACAGCAGGAGGGTTATTTTCAGGATCTAAGCAAAATTTATTGAAATATAGTGAATTATTTAAACTAAAAACGGAACAAATTTATAACGAAGAATGGTATCAAATAGATGAAGCTGTTATGACAATGGTTCAAAGAGAAAACCCTGATTTATTTGATTTTTTTTATGGTGATTATAACGGAATTATTTCAAACTATTTGGAACCTATTCATAACATAGATTTAATTATGCAGGGAGTATCAAAAGCAATTAATTATAATAATACTCATTTTGCATTTAAAATATTGCGTTATTTTCATTCGTATTTTGAAAAAAACATGGATAGTGAATTTATTTATAATTATGTATTATTTCATATTATTGTAGATTATTATAATAATTCTAATGCTATTTTGCCAGAAGTTATTTTTATCATAAATAATAAAATTTTAAAAAAAGATTATAAAATGATAGAAGTAATAAAAAATAATATGAATAATCTAAATTTTTATATTAATAAAAGTATGATAATACAAATTAATGAATAATAAAATTTAACAATTAATATTTTGTGATAGAATCTATATATTTTTTATCATAAATGCCTATACGACTTGTTCTATCCCATGTGCTATAATTTATTATTACCCTCTCATCTTCTACTACAATACTTAAACAATATTCAATAGGTTCACCTTCAAACTTGAATGGTGATGAGTATCTTAACAATTTCATATTTTCATCAAATACTATAATCATATGATAATAGTGTCTTGGACTTTCATACGAAACATTATGAACAACAAACCATATTTCGTTTTTGTATGTAAAGCCGCATGAAGACCCACGAACGTGTGAAAATATTCTAGGCATTTCTATTATTTTTACCAAATCAATTTTATTTGCATTTTCATTTATTTTACATATTTGTAACGGATACCACTTATAAATCACGTGCGTTTTATTTTCGTATGTTACATATACCCAATTTTTTTCACATTCAGATTTAGAAAAGCTTGATGTTATCTCATTAGATAATAAAGAATCTTTATGAATATCATATTCCCCATAAACAATTCCAATTTTATTATTTTCATGAAAACCTGTTCCTGTAAATATTAATTTCTCATTCGTTGTGTCTTTTTCTTTAAACATTCTCAAATCTTCTATACCGATATATAGTCTATCATTAAAATCATTATCAAACATTTGCGATGAAATCAAGTTCATGTCTTTATCTAATTTTACAACTTGATTTACAGAAATAATATGTTTGTCACAATTTATATAACTACCATCCGGTGTAATATGATAATTTACATAACGAACATTTAAAAAATAACCTGTATCATCAAAATTTGGAATTAGACAACTAGATGATGAATGAAAATCAATATTCTCATTATTTATCATAATAGTTTTTTTACTATCCATAATAACTACATGATTTGGTATTAAAAAATCTTTATAAAATTTCATATTATTAAATAAATTTTGATTTATAACATCATCCTTACTATTGTTCAAAATAGTGACAGTTTCATCGTTGATATTTTTAATGCCTAAGTATGCTGCAACGACTGTATATTCATAATGTAATTTAAAAGAATATATATCTTTGTGTAAAAATAAATAATCATCTATATTTTTTTTTTTATTTAAAACTTCTTGTGCTAATTTATAAAACACATAACATAATTTATGTTTAGATGAATATCTATAATGATTTATAATTTCGTATAATCCTTCTAATCTGTCTGGAAAATAATCATAACCGTTCATCCATGTAATTATAGCTTCTGCAATGTTACCCATATTTTTATGACAACTACCTATACGATAATAACTATACCAAACTTCTTGGTTCCACCCTCCCAAATCTATACGTTTTTTATAGTGTTTAATTGCTTTTTCATAATCACCTTTATCAAAATAAGTATTTGCTAAATAAAAATGATATCTTACATTATTGGGTTGTTCTAAAAGGCCATCACTAAGGAGTTTAATATCTCTTTCACATTTGTCTGATTTAGCACCTCCATCACCTATGTCTAAAATAAAAAGATTTTCTTTTACTATATTGTTTATTTTAATTCCATTTGGCACATTTATATATTCATGTGTTGGACATTCATAACTATACAAACCATTATTTTTAACAATTCTCACGTTTTGATAATAAAATTCATCATTTCCTTGTAATATATAATGAGCATCACTACAAAGTAAATCTTCTTTATGAAAATTATTTATTTTTAACATCATATCTGCATCTAAAAATAAAACATAATCAGACATTCCTAATGATGATTGTAAAGCAAAATTACGATTGTAAGAAAAGCTTTTAAATGATTTATATAAAATTTTGCCCGGAATTTTTTTATTAGAAAAGTAATCATCAATTATTTTTGGCGTATTATCTGTTGAACCAGTATCACAAATACAATAACAATCAATTATAGATATAACAGAGTCGAATAATCTTGTAATTATTTTACTTTCATTTTTAACAATCATATTTAAACACAAAGTTGGAGTATCTTTTATTTCAGTCATTGTTATTTCCATTATTTTTAAATATATTTACAATTATTTAAATAATAATGTTGCAAATTGATTATTTTATTTATTTGTTTTTTATTTGTTTTTTATTTGTTTTTTATTTGTTTTTTATTTTATTTTATTTTATTTTATAAATATATTATCTTATAATTATAAAATGGCTTGTACAAGAATTTATTATGATGAATGTAGAACAATAAAAGAACAACAACAGGCCACAGACCCTGGACGTTGGATTTTAAATGTTCCAGGTAATGGAAATAAACCTTGTTATATGGAAGACCCTCATATTAGAATACAAAAATGGGGTGCTAATTTAAGAACAAATACAATAAATTTAGAAAGTGATTTAATGGGTGTGAATAGACATATTAGTAGAGATTGTTTAGGTAAAGATAATTACAAATCTTTCAATGTTCCTAATCAAGCCATTGAATATCCTTCATGTAACAATTTATTTACAGAGGAATCAAGAGCTACTGCACCAGCATGGATGTTTCGTGATTTAGAACAAGTAGACTGGTATTATCCACCGTTAAATCCGCAAGAAAACACATGTTTACCTTTTCAAAACAATTTGAGCACAAGAATTTTAGAAAAAGATTATTTTACACCCAAACGTGTATGTTTAATAAATAATGTAAATAGTCAATATGAGGACCAATCTAATGATCAATTACCTTCTATGTCTACTTTGATAAGAAGTAACTATATTGGTGGTCCAAATGTATGTACTACTAGTAATTCATGCGCATTTGCAAGAAATTAAAAGTTTTGTATTTACATTTATGATATTATTTTTATAAAATATTACAAATAATAATATAATGTTTTATATATTATGGAATTAGCAATCCCTTTAATAGCATTAGGAGGTATGTATATCGTATCTAATCAACCAACAAATCATTCCTCAAATAAACCAAAGAAAAATGTACATTTTAATTTACAAAATGAAAGTAATCTAGAAAACAATACAGAAAATTTTACAAATATGGGAATAAGAACGAATTTAGGTGTTAAAACAGACAATTATTTACCTAATGTTAATATTCCACCAGAAAATTTCCCAGTAACCAAAATAAATCAATTAGTAGATACCATTCAAGAATATCCAAATCCCAATGTTGCCACAGATAAATATTTTGATCAAAATTTATATGAAAAAAAAGTTAGAGATGGTCAACGTGTAGGAAATAATCCACAACAAATATATTCTATGTCAGGCGATTATTTAGATTCAAAACAATTTAAACATAATAATATGGTTCCTTTTAATGGTGGAAAAATTAAAGGAAATACATATCATGCTAATATAGCAGAATCTGTTTTAGATAATATGATTGGATCAGGTTCACAAGTAATAAAAAAGATAGAACAAGCACCATTGTTTAAACCTGAGGAAAATGTGTCTTGGGCTTATGGAACACCAAATAATACTGCTTTTTATCTCTCACGTGAAAATCCTGCTATGAGAAATAATAATGTTAAACCATTTGACACAGTTCGTGTTGGTCCAGGCTTAGATAAAGGATATTCATCTAATGGAACAGGTGGTTATAATTCAGGAATGGAAGCACGTGACAAGTGGCTTCCATATACAGTAGATCAATTAAGAGTAGATACAAATCCAAAATTAGAATATATGTTGACGAATCATGAAGGTCCTGCGAATTCAAATATAAAGGAACCTGGTAATATAAATACTCAGGGTCGGGTAGAGAAATATCGTCCTGATACATATTTTATTAATAGTCAAGATAGGTGGTTGACGACTACTGGTGCTGAAAAGGGTGAAACATTGCGATCTATACAGGAAATGGGTATCATACGACGAAATGATATTAAAACGGATTATACTGGTCCTGCTGTATTAGGAGATGCATCCTATGCACCACAAAATTACGAAAAAAGTAGAAGACCAAATTTACCAGGGTTTGACGTGAATCATTCTAATGCTACTGGTACACGACCATCTGATGATAAAAATTTACATATGAGTACTTTCAATAATAGTCATTCTAATTATGATAATCATAGATCTACTGTAAAACAACCAGATACTATGAGAAGCGGATTTGGAGGTGCAATTGGTGCTGTAATTGCCCCCTTTATGGATTTATTGAAACCTACACGTAAAGATGAAACAATAAATAGTGTCCGTATTTATGGTGATGCTATTTCTGCCGTAGCAGCGGGACCTGTATATAACCCAAATGCTGCAACAACTACTACTGTTAAAGAAACTACCCTTTATTCGCCTAATTTTAATATAAATAATCAAAAAGAAGGAATATATGTTAATAATTATACACCAATGGATTTAACTCAACGAGATAGTACAAGTGCGAGTTTTATAGGACCATCAGGTGGCGCAGCTACCCAATATGGTGACATGAGTTACGCATCTGCTTATAATCAACATAATAATGATATTAAAACATCTACTATTATGAATAGACCAAATCAAGGTGGCACACAAATATTTAATCAGGAAATGAATGTATTTTGCAAAGATGATTGTGATCGTTTTAGTGGTAGAATGAATCCGGCTTATTCAAAACTATCTTCTATTCCACCTTCTATTGCAACATATGGTGCTGTAAATGCACCGCAACATATTGGAAATGTTGCATGTGATCGTATTCAACCAGATATTTTGAATGCTTTTAAAAGCAATCCTTATACGCATAGTCTAACTACGTCTGTATAATGAAAGTATGCATATATTTTATATTTTGTATTTTGCATTTTTTATTCATTATAGAATAACAAATTGCGTTTTATTAAAATATAAAAAGAGTATTTTAAATATAACAAATAACCATTATGTTAAATATTCATCCAACTATTATAGAAAAATTAAATTATTTCCATTCTACTCATAAAATTCCTAATATTATTTTTCATGGTCCAACAGGTTCTGGTAAAAGAACTATTGTAAATGAATTTATTAAAAAGGTCTATAATTTTGACCGTATCATTATTAAAAATTACACTATGTGCATAAATTGTGCACACGGAAAAGGGATTAAATTTATAAGGGAAGATTTGAAATTTTTTGCAAAAACACACATAAATTCGGAAGGCGGGGATTTATTTAAAAGCATTATTTTATTAAATGCGGACAAATTAACAACAGATGCACAATCTGCACTACGAAGATGTATAGAATTATTTAGTCACAATACTAGATTTTTTATGGTTGTGGAAAATAAATATAATTTATTAAAGCCTATTTTATCTAGATTTTGTGAAATATATGTTCCTGAACCGGTTATAAATGGTAAAATAGAAAATTTATATAAATACAATATAGGAAAAACATTTAATATTGCAAATATTAAGAAACAAAGAATTGAATGGTTAAAACGTGAATTGACAAATGTAAAAAATAATGTTAATTTAGAAGATTTAACAACATTGTGCGCAAAATTATATGAAAAAGGATATAGTGGTCTAGATATCATGACTTTATTGGAAAATCCTAATTTTCTTGCATTGGAAATAACTATTAAAAAAAGATATGAATTATTAGTTTCTTTTAATAAAGTAAAAAAGGAATTTAGAAATGAAAAAATATTAATGTTGTTTATTTTTAATTTTATATTTTTGGATTTGGATATTAAAATGGAAAATTTTTGTTTTATATAATTTTTTACAAAATATTTAAAAATCCAAAATATTTAAAAATCCGAAATATTTAAAAATCCAAAATAGTTTAAAATAGCAATATTTTAAACTATAATAATTTAATGGATGATTATAATGTTAGTTCACTTCACGAATCAAAAAACGAATGGTGTTCCAGGTTGGTTACTTTATTAACACCTTTGATAGTAGATGGTTATAAATCAATATTAGAAGAAGCAGTTATTTTATGTAAATCAAATGACGAAATGGACAAATATTTAATGACTTTTCAGAATTTTATTTCAAGAATACCCAAATGGAATCCTACTATTATTGAGACAGAGAGAAAAAGAATATGTGATAAAAGTGGATGTATATATTTAGAAGATTTAATTACATGTGTTCATATTGTTCAACTAAAAATTTTAACAGCTATGCGGGTTGGACAAAAACAAAAAAAAATAGATATAAATATTCCCAAGTTGGACGATTTTATTCATAAAGTATATATTCATGCTGCAAGAAAAATATATAAAAATGTATATCTATTTGAGTTAAATGTACCACCATTGCAAGCACAAAAACATAATAGAGAGCTAGAAATCATTATACAAGAGTGTATTTTAAACACAATAAGAGATAGTATTCCTGTGGAGGCTATTTTAAAAGCTTATATGGACGAAACGGTGGAAGAAGATGTTACAGAAGAAATAAAAGAACAAATTATTGAAGAACCTATTGATAAATCTTTAATACAAAATCAACAAAAATTACAAGAAACTGTACAAAATAATATTGTACCTACTATTTCAAATGGATCAAATAGCACAAACATAGATAAACCATATAAATATGGCACACAATTGAAGTTTGATAATGTAGACTACATAAAAGATGATAATAATAATATAACAAATGTGGAAGCACCCAAAACAATTGAGAGACTAGAAGAAATAAGCGAACAAAGATATAATCAAAGAAAGCTAGAAGAAGATGACGATGATGATATTCCAAAATTAAAGATACATGATGAAACTTACAAATTAGATGATTTAGATATTCATAAGATTGAAGAACCTAAATTACAATTATTCCCTGATTTATTGATAGATGACATTGAAGTATTGGTATAAAATGCGTAAAAAATAAATAAGAAAATTCTTCTTTATTTTCAATGGAAAATATATTTATTACAGCCGCTGTTGTATCAGTTATTTTTTGTATAGCAAAGTTTATAGAAATGCGATTTTTAGATAAAGATAAAGATTCTGAAAAAGGTACAAAAGGATTAAAATTACTAGTTAGAGATTCTTTGTTAGTATATGTTAGTGTAGTTTGTGGACATTTTATTTTAGAACAATTTACAAATGTTTCACAAAGTATAGGAGGAAGCAGCGGAAAGACAACACAAGTTTTTACAGATAATCCGGAATTTTAACGTCCAGTCCAAACTTTTATGATGGCCTTTGGAATTCTACCTTTTTTTATATCATTTATATGTTGTTTATACGTATAACCATACTTTTGATAACGCATTATATCACCAAGCAATGATTTTCTATTTTTTGTTTTTGTTTCTGTAAAAAATAAACAACCAAATATTCTTTCTAAACATTGTCTGTCTTGTCTTGTACGTACTTGATGAATCATATTTGTAATGCTATATTTTTTTTCCAAATGAATTAAAAAATCATGATTTATGAAACTTTGTACACCAAAACATCCATACCATGATGATTCTGACATACCCAAAACAATTGTATTTAATGATAATTTATCTATTATACTATAACTATTGCTAAGTGAATTTGCTATTCTTAAACGGTTAATTAAATCTTCTTTGTCGGGATTAAAATACCAAACAGGTAAAATTTGTGTTTTTTCTTTAATAAGTGAATCAAAATTAATTTTTGTATAAATAAACACACTATCATGTATGATTAATGCGTTTTCAAAAAATTTATGTTTAATGTAATAATAGTATGGTAATAATTCTCCACGCCCTTTAAACTCTGATTGAATAATTTCTATATTTTTATAATCATAATCACCTTTTACAAAATGATAATTACTATTATCATCTATAATAACAATTTGTATAAAAGGATATATTCTTCTTATACATTTTATAGCCCGATTCCAATACAAGTTTGTTTCTTCTGAATTTACATGTCTTGTCATAATAATTCCATAAGGTTGTGACATACTAAATTATATTATATTTTGAATATAAAATAATTTTTTTTTGTATAAAAATGATACAAATTAACTTTATTTTCAAAAAGTGTAAAATTATATATAAACAGGTATTTCATCAATATTAATGACATCACTAGTATGAATTGTGCTTTTGTTAAATTTACTAAATGCTTTAAATTCAGGTCTCTCTAATTGTGCTTGTGGTGTATGTTTATGAACATGACGTGCAATCATTTTATATAGCTTAAAATCAGGATATCTATCTGAACCATTATTTTTATATAAAAGATTTATTCCTTTATCATCTAGACACCATTCTACTATTAATCTTTTTATAGGATCACATTTATTTAAATCAGCTATTTCATCTATGTCATCTATTAAATAATCAAAAATAGAACATGCTAAACGACATATATCAAAACTAAAATTGGGTTCTAATCTAGGTTTATTTTCTTTAAAATAAGGTTCAGTGTTGTATTGTGATGATGCATCTTCACCACTGCGAAAACTATCGCTACAAAATAGTTGACCATTACACTTATAAATACTTCTACCAAAATCTATGATTTTAAATATTCTTCCAAAAGTAGGAACTTTGTAGTATATATTTTTATAACAATAATATAGATATTTTTTATTTGTATAATTATACATTACATTATTTGTATGAAGATCATTATGTGTAAATGAAAAAACTTTTTGATATGTAATTAATATCATAATAATTTGCATTAATGCTGAAAACCATTCATCATGAGATAATTCGTTTGATATAATTAAATCATCAAATGTATTATCACAATGTTCCATACAAATTACTTTTACTGGAAATTTATTTAATGTTGCCTCTATTTTTTCTTCATCTTCATCTTCATCTTCATCTGCATCTTCATTGTCATCACTATCACCATCTTCATCATCGTTTTTATTTTCTTCATTTTCATTTGTGTTTTCATCATTTTCACTATTTTCACTATTTTCATTAGAAGTATAAGAAGATCTTGAAGAACAAGTTGAATTTGATTTCACTGTAACCGATTGATTATTGGTAGAATTTTCAATATCATCATTTTCTTTTATTAATTTAGAAATTTCAACTAAGTTACTTTCGGATTCTAATTCCATCAAATTATCATTTGCGGTGTTATCATTTCTAGTATTATCATTTGTATTATTATCAAAAATATTTTCAAATAAATCGTCAGTAAAAGATTGAATAGTCATTGTTGATTTTAAACTAATATTATGATCAATATTAATAGGTTTTAATTTATGATTGTCATTTTTTTCCTGAATTAAATATTCGTAGTTGTCTATTTTGAATAAAATGTTTTTATTTTTATTAAAAAATTCTGAATTATTTAAGTGTTCAATATCATCAAACACATTCATTTTAAAATTATTTTGAATGGCTAAAAAAGAACCATAATAATCTATCCCATGAGGAAAATTGTGTTCGTTAATTAATATACTATTTAAAAATACAAAAAATCCATCTACATATGCAGAATTATTATAGTCATTTACTTTAAAATGTACATCTCTATCATTTGAATTGAAATTAGGTAAATTAAATAAATTTATATCATTTATATTATATTTTCCTATTAAATATTTATAAGGATCTAATAATGGTGCTATCTTAAAAAACGCTTGTTTTTCTTTTGTTTTTTGGGTTGCAATATTTTTTATTTGACAATTATATGCATTATTATTTATTTCACTTGTTTTTTTATTCAAATGTGTAATATACCACTTGTGATTTAAATTTACATTATTATAATTTGTTTCATTTAATGTAAAAAATCTTTTATAAATAGGTATGTAATTTTGTATATTGTATAAGTCCAAGCTTTCAGGTCCTTCAAAACTTTTAAAAAGTTCTTCATTTTTCCTTTTTTGGTAATGAATAGGAATCATCATATTAGGTAAATAATATATAAATAATAGGTGTTTTTAACTTATTATAACAAATATCTATCTTATTATCAAATATATTTTTATGTTTTTCTATACCTTTTATTTGTATCTTTTCTAAATATAAATAAAACAAAAACAACAAAACAATAAAATGGTTATTCGTATAAATATAAATTTATTTCTAAATAGAATAATATAAAATGACATTAGAACTAAAAAAATTTGATATGAAAAGTATTAGTTTTAAATCAACAGAAAACAAAGGTCCAGTTGTAGTTCTAATTGGGAAACGTGATACCGGTAAAAGTTTTTTAGTTAGAGATTTACTTTATTATCATCAAGACATACCTATTGGGACAGTTATATCAGGAACAGAAGAAGGAAACGGATTTTATGCAAAAATGATCCCCAAATTATTTGTTCATAATGAATATAATACGGCTATTATTGAAAATGTATTAAAACGACAACGTAATGTATTAAAGCAAATAAAAAAGGAAATGGAAACTTATAAACGTAGTACAATTGACCCAAGAGCATTTGTTATTCTAGATGATTGTTTATATGACGGTGCATGGACACGGGATAAAATGATGCGTTTATTATTTATGAACGGGAGGCATTGGAAGGTCATGTTAGTCATCACAATGCAATATCCGTTAGGCATACCACCAATGCTAAGAACAAATATAGATTATGTTTTTATTTTAAGAGAGAATTATATTGCCAATAGAAAAAGAATATATGAAAATTATGCTGGAATGTTTCCCACATTTGAGTCCTTTTGTCAGGTCATGGATCAATGTACCGAAAATTATGAGTGTTTGGTTATAAATAATAATTCTAAATCAAACAAATTACACGACCAAGTGTTTTGGTATAAAGCCGATAATCATAACGATTTTAAGTTAGGTTCCAAAGAATTTTGGGAATTATCTAAGGGAATTAATTCAGATGACGAAGATGAAAAATATGACCCTAATTCTGTGAAGAAACGTGGTGCTGGACAGAAAATTAGTGTGAAAAAAGCAAATAAATGGTAGTCTTGCTTTTATAAATCTTGCTTTTTAATTTTAAAAGCAAGATAAATTTAGCTTTTATAAATCTTGCTTTCCAATTTTAAAAGCAAGATAAACTACTTAAATGAAAAGAGGAATTTATTTATTTCACGAATTACGTCTGATAGGTCAAAATGTGATGTATTCGGATTGTATCGGATTAACTTAATAACATGCGAAAGAATATAGTCTTCTCTTATTTTTTCCAATACTGGGTCACGGTCTACGTGGTTGTTTTCATCACATTCAACTGCCAAACGATAATCTGGAAAATATAAATCAATTTTATATTTTCCCATTGGAAATTGTCTTTTGCACACGATAACCCCTTTAAATACATTTTCAATGAATCCAATTGTCTGATTTTCGATACACATTCCGATATTAATGCATTTCACTGTATCGCTTAGTTCGACAATATATCGGTTTCGTAAATTATATGAATTTTTCAACATGTCAAAAGCAGATCCTGTTAGAAGATATATTATTTTATTTTGTCCACCATATTGTTTAATATTAGGTATCGTTTTTCGTTTTATGTAATGCAAATTTTCCTTGTAGTTTTTTTCCAAGTTGGCTACCAACTTTCCTTTCTTGCACTTTAAATGTAAAACTAAATCATCTAAATCTTTCGTAAATTGGTCCATTTTACGATTTTTTAAATTGTATTATGAATAATTTTTATATTCAATTTTTTTAATTTTATTCAATTATAGAATATCATTAAAACAAAATGAATACAAGCCTAAAATTATATCAACAGGTAAAAAAGTTTATAAGAGAGAACAAAATACAAACTTATTACTAGGGACATGGGAAAGTATCTTGAAAGCAGCAGAATCAGAAAATATTTCTGCGTCTAAAATGAGTAGGTTTGTAAAAAATAAAAAGATAATAAATGATTATTATTATAGTATTATTTAGAAAAAAAAGTGTGAAAAAAAGCAAATAAATGGTAAAAAATACGTAACTTAACATCCATAATCAACAATTTGACTTGTTCCACCACCATTATTATTATAACCAGGTCGTTGTTTTCCAATTCGCTCTGTAAATAAATACCAATTATCTTTTTCTTGTAACTGTTTCCAAATTTGATCATTTGCGTAAATCCAATGTTGCCCTGTTTGTTCAAGTAAAGGAGATGCCCATTCATACAATTGAATTAATTTATCATAATAGTGATGATTTACTATATATCCTGATGTTGTTTGTGCACTTGTAACTTTGCGAATAGAATCTTCTTCTGTTTCTTCACATTTTAATAAGGCATATGACAACATACAGACATCAAAATTTGGTTTTAATTCAAAAAACTTTGATAAACTGTTTTCAAATGATTCTTTTGAAACAGTAAACATAAAATCATCTTCTAAAATAAGTATATTTTTATAACCGTTTAATTTGGCTAATTTTAAAACACTTAAATGTGATTTCATACAACCAATACCACAATGAGGATTATCTATTGCTTCAAATCTTTCTCCTACTAAGCCAAAATTAGTTAATTCTGTTTCTATTTCATTTCTTCGGTCAGGGCGTTTTTCTAAGTTGATATAAATGATTTTATCTATATTATGTGACATTTTTATATAATATATAGTTTGTTTTTATATTGCTTAAATAATAAATTACTTAAAAAGATTTTTATTTATTATTTAAATAATGAAGTATTCTATTACATTAAATGACTTGAATAGTCTTGATTTCAATGATAAATATAAGGATATTGTTTATGATGAAAAAGATATTGATTTTTATTCAACACCTGGAAAAGAACATTATAAATTATTATCTTATTTTTCCAATTTATTTAATAATTCCAATATCATAGACATCAGAACACATTTAGGGCATTCTGCATTATCATTATCTTATAATAAAACAAATACTATATATAGTTTTGATATAGTAGATAAAGTGAGACCAAATATCAAAAATATTGAAAATATTAAATTTATGAATGATGACTTATTTGATAAAGAAACATTTAATAAGTGGAGTGAATTAATTCTTTCATGTCCATTTATATTTTTAGATGTAGACCCTCATAATGGATTTATGGAAAATTCTTTTATAGGGTTTTTAAAAGAAATAAATTATGATGGATTTATTATCTGCGATGATGTATGGTATTTTAAAGAAATGAGAGACAATTTTTGGTATAAAATAGAAGACCAATATCGTTATGATTTAACAGATATTGGCCATTGGTCAGGAACAGGAATTATTACTTTTAATAAAGATATTTCCTTTGATAAATATGATATTTCAAATTGGACATTAGTAACTGCATATTTTAATCTTACAAAATGTTCAGATGCAAGTGAAGAAATAAATAAAAGGGATCAAAATTATTATTTAAGTCATGCGTTATCTACTTTATCATTGCCTTATAATTTGGTTATTTATTGTGATAAAGATAGTCTTCCATTTATAAAAAAAATAAGACCAATATATTTAGAAAATAAAACGCATTATGTTGTACGTGAGTTTGACGAATTTAGATTTGAAAAAGGGAATAATTTATTAAATGAAAAATTTGGTGATTATAGAAATATGATTATTAATAATAGAAAAAACAATCCATATCATTTTGATAATAGAAATACTGCTAGTTATTATTTGTTTTGTATGTCAAGATATATTATGTTAAAAGAAATGACAAAAATAAATCCATTTAATTCAACACACTTTTGTTGGATTAATTTTTGTATTGAGAGAATGGGATTTAAAAATTTAGTAAGATTACCAGAAGGATTGGCTGTAAATAGGGAAAAGTTTTCAACTTGTTATATTGACTATATACCTGAAAGTTTAATAAATAATAAATCTGAATATTTTAAATGGGGAAGATGTAGTATGTGTAGTGGTTTTTTTACAGGTAATAAAGAATATATGTATAAAGTTTGTGATTTAATAGAAAACAAATTTTTAAAATATTTGGGATTAGGTTATGGTCATGCAGATGAACAATTATTTAGTCCTGTTTATTTTGAAAATCCTAACTTATTTGAACATTATTACGGTGATTACCAGCAAATGATTACTAATTATAAATATATTTATGATAATGGTGACGCTCCTATTTATAACTTTATTAAAAGAAGTTTTGAAAATGCGTATTATGAAAAATGTTATGAAGCTTGTAAATATGTCTTTAATTCTTATGCATTAGGTAAATGCGAAATAAACGAATCATGGTTACATTCTTTATTTTATTATTACATGTTTTGTAAAAAAATATTAAAAGATTTTTGATTTTCATGATTTTAATTTAACAAAAAAATTAAAAATACAAATAATTTTTTATTTGTATTTTTATCTATTGTAGAATGTAGTTATAAACAAAATTATTTTTTACCAACTACAATATTTTCACCTTCAAATAATTCTTTACATACATCCGCAGATGAAATAACATCTTTTTCACCGAGTGATACTTCCTGTGTAGTATTACTTACACCAATTAAGTTACCTTGTTCATCAATAGACTGAGTTAACACATTTCCTGATTTTTCTGCCTTCTTAATATTTTCTTCAATTGCAGATTGTTTTGTTTCTTTTAAACGTTGTTCAAATGAAGTTTTAGCATTTAGCTCATTTTTCTGTTTTTCACTCATTAATTGATTTAATTCTTCTTCCATATATTCTACACGACCTGTTTTATATGCTTCTGGGTCCCAAGGCATCCATAATCCAACTGGTCCTACAAAAACATCATGAGATGGGTCCGATTCTCTCAACACCTTAGCACGTAATTCTGCTTCTTCAATGCTAGGATATGCACCACGTATTTTTATTCCTCTTGTATTTGTCTGAAAATTATTTGCCATATTAAATGATTTTTCTAATTCTTCTTCATTATTATCTATAAATGTTTTATAGTCATCCTGAAAAGAAGATTTAGAAATAGTTTCTTTTTCTTCCTTTACAAAATCTTTTAAATCATTGGATATGTCATCAAATGACATATTGTATTTATAAGAAATAAAATTTAAAAATTGTACAAATTTTTCCATGGATTTACTTAGTTCCCATTTTTTAACAAATTCTTCAAAAAAATACATCTCTTTTTGCTTTAAAATTTTTTCTGGGGAAATAAAAGATATGCAAGCAAATTTTTGACCAGCAATTGGTTTATCTTCTTCTAATAAATCAACATATTTAGGGTTTTTTTTACTATCCTTTACCTTTCTTTCAAAACCTTTTTTTTCAACTTGTTCAACAATATTGTTTTTCATTTTATTATTACTTTATTTATATTTAAGTTTTTTTACTATAATTAATATTTTTTTCTTTTTATTTATTATAATGAACAATTTGATAAACATAGGTGAACTAGTTAAACGAATCATTAAGTATCTTGTGGAAGGTTTAATGGTAGCTATTGCTGCTTTTGCAATCCCTAAACGTTCTTTAAATGTTGAAGAAATTGTCCTTCTTGCATTAACAGCTGCTGCAACATTTAGCATTTTGGATACATATATTCCAACAATGGGTAGTACAGCAAGATCTGGTGCAGGATTTGGTATAGGAGCTAACTTGGTGAAATTTCCTGGTGGATTTTAAGTTATAATTTTAAGTTAGAAAGAAAGACAAATCTAAAAATTTAGAAAAATATTATAATAATAAATATTTATATACATATATTATTATACAAATGCATAAAAAAATATTATCCAAAAATATACACTCTATAAACAGAAAGAGTAGAAACAGAAGAAGTTTAAAAAAACGAATATTAAGAAAATCAAAAAGTATAAATAATAAACAATCTAGGAAAAGAAAAGGAGGGAACCTCTATGGAACCGGCATAGGTTCTAACTGTTATGATCCAAATTACTCTATTTATAACACTAATTTACTAAAATTATTTCCATATAAGGCATAATAAAAATTATATTGTAGGGATAAATTCCCAATCTAATTCTTGACATATTTTTTTCCAAATATTATCTTGTTCTATTCGCTTGTCACGATCTTTTAGCATTGGAAAATGTTCTAAATACTGCGTTTTTCCTAACAATTCACATAATTTATAAGCGGTGTAATAATAATTCAAAAAATTAACACGATCATCAGGACAAAATTTGGAATAAGGTGCTTGTATTTCCATAAATAAATTACAAAGAGTTTCTTCTAATTCCTGAGACATAATAGGTGGTTTGATTCCTAGTTTGTCTTTAATAAATTGGATATGTTCATAATATTTATTATATCCTAATTTTTTTAATATTTCTTTGATTCTATTGTTTGTAATTTTAGATAAGTCAATACGTTCTTTTTTAATTTGCAATTTAATATTTTCAATTACTTCTGGCGGAATTTGTGTAGTTTCTTTTCCTTGAAATTGAGATAATATTTCTTTAAAATGATTAATTCTTTTATATGCATAAAAACATACTTCTTTGGGCGGTTCTTTAAAGGATGGTTTTTCATTTTCAATTAAATAAGGTATATTTCGTGAACAAGAATTACAAATTAAAATTCCTTCGTCTTCTAATGGTATCAGTTCTCCATTATAACAATAATTACAAATATCTGATGGGTACACATAAGTCTTCATGTCAAAAAAATTATCATCTATGTTATTTAAATATTTTTGAACAATATTATTATTGTTGGTTTCTTGCATATCGTTTTCATTTTCATCATTTTTAATATTAAAAAATTGATTTACCATTTTGTTTTTATTTAAATTATTATTGTTTTTAATATTAGAAATGTTTTTTTTATTTTCAAAATAATCAAAAATGTATTTAGAATTATTTAGATAATATTCTTTTTTTTTGTCTTTCAAATTTTTTATATTAGTATTTAGAATATTTATGCGATCTTGAATTTCTAGTTGTTGATCAATTGTTAATTTTTCTTTTTCAAGAGCATTATTTATTTTATCTTTTAAAGTTTTTTTTTCTAATTTTAATTTTGGTATATTATCTATTTCATCTTTTAAAAATTCATTTAAAAACTCTTTATGTTTGTTATCAAGTGTAATGCAACTTTTTTTATTGCACTTTATTTTTGTATTAGGCTTTGGTTTAAACCCTGACATTTATTTAATTAATTAAAATATATTTAATTTATAATTATTATAAAATATATAATTATTATAAAATATATAATTATTAAAAATGTATAATCATTTAAAATGTATAATCATTTAAAATGTATAATTATTTAAAAATTTATTGTTTATTTGTAAATTTTTAACATTGTTTAAATTTGTTAATAGCTTTATGTGATTGTAATATTTTTATATTTTGAAAACAAAAAATAACAAGTTAAAATAGTTTTTTGTTTTTCTAACATTAAGTAAAATGGATATAAAAATAAATTTAGATTCTTTAAAAAATTTAGAAGATAACCTAAAAATAGACGCCATTAAATTTCAGAAGATGGTATTACTATATAATGCACTAGAAGATGGGTGGTCAATTAAAAGGACAGACGAGTCTTACATTTTTACAAAAAAAAACGAAAATAAAAAAGAAGTATTACATGACAATTATTTAGTTAAATTTATGAAATCTAATTTGGATATAAATAAAATTTTTGACTAATTATTTTTGTACAATATAATTTAAACTTTAAATTTCAATTGTTTAATTTAATTAATTTAATTAATTTAATTAATTTATTTAATATTTAATTAAATTAAAATTTTATTTTTTTTTCTTTAGCAATAATATAAAATGGGAGGTGGATTAATGCAATTAGTAGCCTATGGTGCACAAGACGTGTACCTTACTGGAAACCCACAGATTACTTTTTGGAAAGTTACCTATCGTAGATACACAAACTTTGCAATTGAGTCAATTGAACAAACTTTTAATGGACAAGCTGATTTCGGTCGTCGTGTCCAATGTACTATTAGCCGAAACGGAGACTTGGCTTACCGTACATATCTTCAAGTTACACTTCCCGAGATTAACCAACTTATGGGTCTTGGAAACTACACAACAGGCGAAAACACTGGTGTTTATGCTCGTTGGTTGGACTTTCCTGGTGAGCAATTGGTTGCTCAGGTTGAGGTTGAAATTGGAGGTCAGCGAATTGATCGTCAATATGGTGACTGGATGCACATCTGGAATCAATTGACAATGACCTCTGAGCAATTGAGAGGTTACTTTAAAATGATTGGAAACACTACTCAGCTTACCTTTATTACCGATCCTTCTTTCTCTGATGTTGAAAGTCCTTGTGACTCTTTGGCACCAAGACAAGTTTGTGCTCCTCGTAACGCACTTCCTGAAACAACACTTTACGTTCCTCTTCAATTCTGGTTTTGTACCAATCCTGGTCTAGCTCTTCCTTTGATTGCTCTTCAATATCACGAAGTTAAAATTAACTTGGATATTCGTCCTATTGATGAGTGTTTGTGGGCAGTTACCACTTTGAACTGTAACACAAATCCATATGCAGGTGCAAGTGGACAATACTCTGTTGGACGACCTGTTCCTGCAACTATCGCTTACAACCAGTCTTTGGTTGCTGCTTCACTTTATGTTGACTATGTTTTCCTTGATACCGACGAGCGCCGAAGAATGGCACAGAATCCTCATGAGTATTTGATTACACAGCTTCAATTCACTGGTGATGAATCTGTTGGTTCTTCTAGTAACAAAATTAAACTCAACTTTAACCACCCAGTTAAAGAATTGATTTGGGTTATCCAGCCTGATCAGAACGTTGATTACTGTTCATCTTTGACATGCGATGCTCTTTTGTTCAAAGTTCTAGGTGCACAACCTTTCAACTACACTGATGCAATTGATGCTCTTCCTAATGCTGTTCATGCTTTTGGTGGTCCTCAGTCAATTGCTGCTGATTCGCGTGCTTATATTGATGCACGTGGACTTTTCCAGGATGCAGGTGCTCTTGATTACATTCCTGATGCTGGATTTACTGGATACTGGCACGGACCTTCCAATCCTTATAATGAACCCAACCTTGGTGGTCCAGGTGTCACTTTGAACGGAACCGGTATTTCTGATACTGTTCTTCAATCCCTTCAATCAAGTGGAAGCAATCTTGATAACTCTGGCGTTTCTGATGCTGGTACATTCGTCCTTTCTGAGACTTCTCTTGATATGCATTGTTGGGGTTTGAACCCTGTTGTCACTGCTAAGCTCCAATTGAACGGACAAGACCGCTTCTCTGAGCGTGAAGGATCTTACTTCTCTTGGGTTCAACCTTACCAGTCTCACACACGTTGCCCTGATGAAGGTATTAACGTATACAGTTTTGCTCTTCGTCCTGAGGAACACCAACCAAGTGGAACATGTAACTTCTCGCGAATTGATAACGCTACACTCCAACTTGTTCTTTCAAACGCTACGGTTGAGGGAACCAAAACCGCCAAAGTCCGTGTTTATGCTACCAATTATAACGTTTTGAGAATTATGTCCGGGATGGGTGGGTTGGCATATTCCAACTGAGCGGAATGGGTTTTGTTTTTTGGTGTATTTATATATTATTTTTTAAACTACTTAAATAAATCTATATTATATTATATATAATATGGAAAATTGTGAAATATCTTCATCCGATTTTAAAAAAGGTAAAATAGACAAACCCAAATATTCAACAAATGAAGAACTATTTTGTGGTATTATAGAATACAATAAAAAAACTTACTTATTAGATATAAAAGATAAAGACCGAATTATAAATTTTAATAAACCTTTTACATTTATAAAAGAAGATGATGATTATCCATCGTATTTTTGCAACTATAAACGATTTAATTATTTAGATTTTATATTTAATTATAACAAAGAAACCGTATTTTATGAATTTTTAAATAAAAATAAATATGATTTAAGAAAATGTAATGTGAAAACATTTCATATAAATCATAAAAAAATGATAGAAAAGTATAATGTAATTGACTATGTACCAGGTCATTATTTAAGCATTGGTCAAGATGCTAATATAATGAAAAATCCATTATGGAAAATTGATGAAAGTGGAAAAGAATATTTACTAATGTATTGTGAAAAAGATACCATTTGTAAATTATGTAAAGAAAGCTATCAAAAAATATTAGATTTTGAAAAAACAAATAATAAAAATAAAAAAATAACATTTTTTGTTTGTGCAAATGGATACATAAGTAGTAGTTTAAATTTATATATTCATCAAATCATTATGAATTGTTATGGTAATGGAAAAGGTACATTAAATGCAAGTGTTGACCATATTGACCAAAATCCATTAAATAATACATTAGAAAATTTAAGAATAGCTACAAGAAAAGAACAAGAACAAAATACGACAGGAATCAAAATAGGGACAAAAAGAGAGAGAAAACATAATGCAAAAGATTTACCAGAAGGAATAACACAGTGTATGATGAATAAATATGTAGTATATTATCAAGAATGGTTAGATAAAGAACACACTAAGCAAAGAGAATACTTTAAGGTAGAAAAACATCCAAAATTAGATAAACATTGGTTCACTAGTAAATCAGAAAAAATATCATTAAAAGATAAATTATTAGCAGCTAATAAAATAGTAGATGATTTAGAAAATGAAATTTATCCAGTGAAAAATGAAATAATGCTTCCAAAATATGTTTCTTTGATTATTTCAAGAGAGAAACCACATTTAGTATTTGAAAAAAGGATGGATGGAAAAAGGTTGAATGTTAAAATGGTATTACCAAAAGAATACGATTTACAAGATCAGCTCGTAAGTTTAAATGAAAAAATTAAAACAAAATACGAATCTGAAAGTATATTATAATATAAAATGAAAAGGAAATGAGTAGAGCAATTACATTGCTGGAACAGTTTCGTAAACAGAACCATTCCATAAAACATTATTAGAATTAAACAATATATTCATATTCATTATTTCAGGCTTATCTGTTTCATTTGTAAACAATTTCATTATTTGCATATCATCTCTAAAACGAATGGTAAAATTCTGCTGAATATTATTTCTACCAATACGTCCCATAGCTTGAATAATTTTTTCCTGTGTTAAATTTAAATCTTTGCTCAAATAACCATGACAAAACTGATAGTTTGTTCCATAAATATAATCACTACTAGCTATAATCATATATAATTTTTGTTCATCAGCCATTTTTTTCATGATTTCGGTATATTGAATATTTGGATGATTTATAAAAACACCTATCCCCATCATTAATAATACTTTCCATGAATCAGAAATACCATTTAGAAGCATAATTTCATTTACAATATTATCCTCAATATCGCATGTAAAAGCATTTACAGGATTCATTGCTTCTGCCCATTTTTTAATGTGATTATGTTTATTTGGAACAAATGTATCATTTAATCTAGCACTTTTAATCAAAGATCTTAATGATTTCAACTCATTATCCAATTTTGAGAATTTATTCATTTTTGAATTATGGTCTTCCAAATCGTCAGGACTAAATTTATTTAATTTCTTCACATCTTTGGTTGAAGACTTGATTCTTCCAGAAGAAGAATTTTTTACTTTTTCTTCTGACTGTTCTTTAATATAATCTATTTCTGTCTCTATGGCTTGAATTTTCTCATTTAATACATTATTAAATTCAATCTTTTTAAGAATATCATCCATTACTACGGACGGAATATTCGCCTGCTGAATACAAAATTTGGCTATTTTTTCTACTTCGTTGGTAATGAAAATAGTTGGACCATCTGTTAATGTATATGCATCTTTTGTAGTAACGTATACACCGCTAGTTCCTTTTGTTGTACTATTCATAGACGTTGACGTGTTTTGCTCACTAGATAAACGTGTTAATGATGACCCTGCTAATTTTGATCCTGCTAATTTTGATTCTGCTAATAATGAGCCAGGTAATGGTTTATTAGAATTAATATTGACCCCAGGACCAATACTTTGTGATTTTATAATTTTGTTACCACTTATATCCACAGTTGCATTATTTTCTATTTTTTGTCTACGTAAAACTTTAAAATTAGTATAAATGGCTCCCCATGTACCTTGAATTATATTTTGTAACATTTTAATATAATATAATTTTATACTTTGCATGTTTACATCTTCCAATGACTCAAAATGCCTCATTAATTTCATTTTCGTATTAGAATAATTATTTTTATTTACAAAAGTAACGAATTCTACAATTTCTTTTAAATCAAAATATCTCATTAGAGTCAAATAATTCTCGCAATGTTTTGCTATTTTTACAACATCATCGTAATTTTCAGATAAATAATGTGGAAGTACTACATATCCCTCTGTATTTATAATAGGAATTGTTTTTTTACAATCATGACTAACGATATTATAAGTAGACGAATTCGGAAATCTATTTTGAAAATCTGCAATTGTTTCAGTTAATTCGTGTAATTTTGGTAATGTAGCAGACGATAACACTACATTAGGGATTAAATTTTCAGTCCAGTTTTTTTTAATAATGGGATGAAATTCATGATTTTGATAATCTAGGGTAATGGTTGGTTCGTCCCAATAAACAATTAAATTATCCAATCTAGTTTCATCATTATCATCTTTATTAAATGCCAACATATAATACATTGCCGGTAAATAAGATTTAATATCACAAATCATTATTTCTACGTTATCGCCAATACTATTATCTACTTTACCAATTCCACCAGTGCGTTTATTTTTACTATATTCTTTGGCTGCAAAATAATGTAAACGAATATCATCCGCTGATTCGCAACCAAATGCGAAAGCAATTTTTTTACCAATGGAAATTGCCGCACGTGCTAATGCTAATCCAACGTGTCTAGCTGCACAGAGAAATATTATTTTATGTGTTTCTGAAAGGGCAATCGGTGTAAGCGTTTTCCCTGTGCCTGTGGGAGCCATATATAAAACAAGCTTAGGATCTGGATTTTTACTAATAGTGATAATTTCTTTTTGGTGTTCATAAAGGGATAAATCGCTATATTGCAACAAACTTTTATTCTTTTCAATAAATTCGTCTGCATATTCAATGATTAATGAAATATCAATATCATCTTCAAATAAGCTAATTATTTTATTACAAATATATAAAACATGACGATTTACATAAGATATATTATTTTTTAGCAATTTGAATAGGGTGTAATAATGATATAATGATTGTTTCATTTTCTCTTTTTTCTTTGAATCCATCTTTTCTTTTTCTTTTTCTTTTGATAGTAATTTTATTTTATAGTATAGAAATTTATCTGCGTGCCCAAGTAATACATATTCATACAATTCCTTATTTTGTAATTTACTCTCATCATTTCTTTCTAATCTAATTTTATCTGCTGAATTTATCTTTACATTTGGGTCTACTTTTATAGTTACATAATCTTTATGAATCGTTTTTATTTGCTCTTGTATTTTATTACATTTTTCATATAAATATTTAATATATAAATAATCTTCCATTTTCTCACTATATTCTATTTTCAAAAACGAAAATAGCGAGCTATTATGATTGATCTTTATATTTACATCTTTATTACCTTTTATAATTAATTGTAAAATATTTTGTTCCGTTTCAGATACTGGAATCTCAATAGAGTTCCATTCTGATTTGTTTAGTTTACGTTGATTTAAATCCATGATTAGTATTTTATGTTATTTTGTAATATAATATTTGTATTAATTCTATTCATTTTTTTTTTAAATTGAAATGAAAAAAATACAAATAATGATACAACATACTATACCAATTTATTCATAAAGAATGAAAATGACCATTTACACATATATCTTTCTTATATTAAAAATCGTAATTGCAAGAGCAACACATGGTAGTTGCAAAATGACTTCGTATACAAACCAAAACCATGATGATATATTTTATAAAATTACTATTATAATGTGTATTTCTTACGTATGTTTATGTTTTGGATATTTTATTAATACATTATCTAATATATTTTCTGAAAAACATAAAGATAAACAAAACCAGAAAAAAACAGAAACAGAAAAACAAAATATACAAATTATTTCTATTGAAGGAAATATTGGCTCTGGTAAATCCACTTTATTAGCAAATTTACAAAAAAAATATGAAAATAATAGTAATATAATCTTTCTGCGTGAGCCAGTGGATGATTGGGAAAGTATTACAGATATAAATGGTACTACTATGCTTGAACTGTTTTACGCAGACCAAAAAACGCATTCTTTTGCATTTCAAATGATGGCATTTATATCCAGATTAAAGCTTTTAAAAGAAACTATTGAAAATAATCCAAATTCTATTATTGTTACGGAAAGATGTTTATATACAGATAGAATGGTTTTCGCTAAAATGTTGTTTGACGCAGATGACATTACATTAGAAAATTATAAAATATATTTAAAATGGTTTGAAACATTTGTAAAAGATTATCCTATTCATAAAACGATTTATGTTAAAACGAATCCTGAAATATGTCATAAACGTATTTTAAAAAGATCAAGAGATGGAGAGAGTAATATTCCATTAGAATATTTAAAAAAATGTAGCAAATATCATGAAGAAATGATGAATTTAAAAAATCCAAATTGTATATGTAAGAAACAAATGATATTAAATGGAAATGTAGATATATATGAAAATAAAGATGAGTTAAATAATTGGATACAAAATATTCATTCCTTCATCTATGGAGTATATGTTATAACATGTTAAATATATACACAATTAAATATTGAAAAATATAAATTGTAAATAAATTAGAAATATATTATAAATAATATATAAAATGTCTGAAAGTGTATTCTGCAATAGTCCTTTATTAACACAAGTTAGCTCTATTGTTTTTGGTGCTGATGGTACTTTATTTGCTACTAATTTTGGTAATCTTGATTCAAACGTAATTAAAATAACTAGTTCAGGTTCTAATGCAAGCATATTAACAACTTTTGGTGGTTCTAGTGGGTTTAATAATACATGTATTACTTATTATAATAATTATTTATATCTAACGGCGATTAATAGTGGTTCCGTTTATAAAGTAGATCCAGTCACTGGAACTTATATCATTTTTTCCACTATTCTATCATCAAATACCATTTTTGGTATTACATATTACCAAAATTATTTTTATGTAGTAGCATACACTACTTATAATGCGTTTCTTGGAGTTTATAAAATTAATGTCAATGATGGAACAAATACTTTGTTTATTACTGCAACATCTCAACTTCAAAGTATTTTGAATGTTTGTTCACCTTATATTGCATTTGATAATAATGGTAATTGTTATATTACTAATACTCTTAGTCAAGTATTAAAATTTGATAATAATGGTGATTTAATAAATGCAACATTTATTAACAATGTTAGATTAAAAAATATATTATTTTATAATAACAATTTATATTTTACTAGTACTACTAATCAAATTAATCAATATGATTTAAACGGAAATTTAATAACAAATAATTTTGCAAGTGGTGGATACAGTTATATTGGTGGTGGAATGGCTTTTGATTCAACTGGTAATTTTTATGTATCAAACGAAACAAATGGAGGCGGTGCTGGAAATGTAACTATAAATATAATAGTTACACCACCATATCCTTGTTTCAAAGAAGATACAAAAATTCTTACCGATAAAGGATATAAATATATTCAAGATTTACGAAAGGGTGACTTAGTAAAAACTTTATTGCACGATTACAAAGCAATAAATAACATTGGTAAAAAGGAAATATATCATCATGCTTTACAAAAAAGAATAAAAGATCAATTATATAAATGTTCCCAATCAGAATATTCAGAAATATTTGAACCTCTTATTATTACAGGTTGTCACTCTATTCTAGTAAATGATTTTGTTTCAGAAGAACAAAAACAAAAAGTAATTGAAGTAAATGGAAATACTTATGTAACAGATTGTAAATACCGACTACCTGCTTGTGCAGATCTGCGTGCTTCTGTATATGAAAATCAAGGAACTTACACAATTTATCATTTGGCATTAGAAAATGATGATTATTATATGAATTATGGAATATATGCAAATGGATTATTAGTAGAAACTTGTTCGAAACGATATTTGAAAGAATTATCTAATATGACATTGATTGAATAAAAATATAAAATGTAAAATAAAAACAATAAAACATATTTTTTTATTATTTAAACAATTTTCATTATTATTATAGTATAGTATAATGAAAATTATTTCTTTATCAAATGTTATAAATGCTGCTTTTAATTATGTCATTTATACTAGTTCAAAGTATAAAATAGATGATTCACATTCTTTGAAGCATAGTATGGAGGTATTTCATTTTGCGAATAAAATATACGATTATGAGTTATCAGAAAATCCTCATTTAAAAGACCAAAAAGAAATCATATCTGTATCATCCATTATACATGATATGTGTGACAAAAAATATATGAACGAGAAAAATGGTGTAAATGAAATGAAAACCTATATGCAAAATTATATGACCACGACGGATTTAGAAATAGTATCTAATATTGTGTCATCCATGTCTTATTCAACAGTTAAATTGAAAGGATATCCTGAATTAGGCGAATATCAATTAGCATATCATATAGTACGTGAAGCAGATTTGTTGTCAGCATATGATATAGATAGATGTATTGTTTATGGAATGATGAAAGAAAATTTAAGTTATATGGATTCTGTAAAACGAGCATTAGAATTATGTGAAACGCGTATATTAAAATATAGAAGTGATAATTTATTTATTACAGATTATTCAAAATATAAATCTGTAACACTACATAATAAATGTCTAGTAAATATAAATTTACTTAAAAATATGATTGATTTATAAATAAAATAGCTTAATGTAAAATATACATATATCTAATATTCCAATAAAGTATGATTATTTATTACTTTATGAGGTTTATATTTAAGTAAATCAAGTTCTTTTTTTGTAGTAGGAAATTCAGTTGTCCCATAAATATCTTGAAGTGTAAGCCATTCAAACATTCCACCTACATATATGTATATATTATAGAAACCTAATGAAAATAATTGGTCGTATTTTTTATATATTTTGTCGTCATTACAATTTTTACCATAAATAATAATTTTTACTTCTTTATTTCCATTTTTCATTAATTTATTTATTAGTTCTTCTTCTTGATTTATATTTATAGTATTTGGAAGCAAACATGACTGTTCATTTACGTGTAAAGTATTAATTAATAAATAAGTTTCTGGATTTTTAATTACATATTGAATATCTTCGTAATTAATTTTATTGTTCATGGATTGTTTATTTCCCATTATAATTTATATAATCTATATAACTTATAATATTTATACTTTTTACATTTTATACTTTTTACATTTTATACTTTTTACATTTTACATTTTATAAAACAGAAAATTTAATGAAATGTAACAACAATTTCTACATCTTCTTTTTTAATGCTCTTAGTAGCTGAAATAGATAATTCTTCTCTCTTCTTTCGTGTTTTAGAATTGTCTGTAATTATTTCTTTTCGTTTAGAAGTACTATTACGGTTATTCATATCTTTTTCAATAGCATCATAATTTTCTTTAATGTATTTTATTACATTATTTTCTAATGCCCATTTAAAAAAATTTAGCTGACCAATAGTTGTTTCCATACATGTGCTATTCTTATACGGTATACTAATTCTATCCCAACGACAAAAAGGGTCAAACCTTTTTTTACTATATGCTTTTAATTTTAACTTATAGTCAAAGTATACTTTAAATCTTCTAGTTTCAGTATTCGTTGTTATATCATATAGAGTATAGTTTTTTTTAGCATAATTTGTAACAAACCAATCCACAATTCGTAAAGAAATATTAGATTCACCTGTTACAATTTTTAACATATTATTCAAATTTTCTTCATCTTTATAAAATTCTAACAAGTTATTTAATAAAAGCTGATTTTGTGTTGCATAACCTAATGCATTCATTATTATTAAAATACTTAAATTGTTTAAGTCGTTTATTTTTTAATATCATTATACATAATTATGAAAAATGATAAATTTTAGAACAAATTAAAAAAATATAAGTTATTATATATAATGGGAAATTTTATGAGTAATTTTATGAGTAATTATTTTGGTCCGTTAAATAAAGAATATTGTATTTATTTTTATTTCATGTCTGTTTGGTTTTTTATTTTATTTCTATTATCTATTCTAGGTGTAGTAACAGCAATGTTTTATAAACCGAAACAAATTGATTTTACATTTATTATGAATGCTTTTATATTATTATTTAATGTATGGTTAGCATATTTTGTAAATAGATTATTAAATACAATGTGTGTTTCTAGTGCAAAATAAACGCATTTATTGCAATCATTGTTTTTCATTTAATTTTTCATTTACATTTATATTTTCATTATTATGTACATTATCACTAGTAGTGTCTATTGTAGTATTTATTGGTTTCAAAAATTTATCTCTAATAAATACATCATCTACATAATTATTTTGTTCTAAAAACGGGTTTATATTTGTTTGTTGAACCAGTGACCTATCTGCCATTTTACTGTCTATTTCTTCTCTCTTATTTGATATTTGAAAACCATTTTTTGCAACTGTTTGGTTCAAAATGTCCCATGTATTTTCATCATAATTTAGTGATGATGAATATGCTGTGTTTTCTTGTTCTTTAATTATCTTTTCAAAATCAATGGGACAATTTTCATTATTTTTTGGTGTATTTATGGTTTTATTTGAATTCTTATATTGTCTTTTGCTTCTTTCATAAGGTTCTGATTTTGTCCATTTCCACTCCATAATAATTATATATTTTATCTATTTAAAAAATATATTTAATAAACTTATGTTTATTATAATTATAAAAAATAATTATAAAAAATAATTACAATAAGTATAATAATTATTTTTTTTATATTTATTTTTTACAAATGAAAATCGCACTAATCACGGGAATAACTGGTCAAGATGGATCTTATATGGCAGAATTTTTATTAGAAAAAGAGTATAAAGTTTGGGGAATAGTAAGACGCTCTTCTGATATTAACACACATCGTATTGACCATTTATACTATAATCCAAATTTAATTATCAAATATGGCGATATGACGGATGGCTCAAATTTATTACATTTATTGTATCAAATTAAGGAAACATATGGGGAAAAATTAGAACGTTTAGAAATTTATAATTTAGCTGCCATGAGTCATGTTAAGGTGTCTTTTGAAATGCCTGAATACTCAGTAGAAGCAGATGGTGTAGGAGTTTTAAAATTATTAGAAGCTATCCGAAGTTCAGGAATTCAAGAAAAAATAAGATTTTATCAAGCATCTACATCTGAATTATATGGTTTAGTACAAGAAGTGCCTCAAAAAGAAACCACACCTTTCTATCCTAGATCTCCATATGGAGTAGCTAAATTATATGGTTTTTGGATAACTAAAAATTATAGAGAATCTTATAATATGTTTGCAGTAAATGGTATTTTATTTAATCATGAAAGTCCAAGACGCGGACCTACATTTGTTACTAGAAAAATTACAAAAGGACTAAATATGATTTTAAATGGTGAGCGTGATAAATTAGTAATGGGTAATTTAAATGCTAAACGTGACTGGGGTCATGCAAAAGATTATATTGAAGGAATGTGGTTAATGCTACAAGCAGATACACCACAAGATTATGTCCTAAGTACAAATGAATTTCATTCTGTTCGTGAGTTTATAGAAAAAGCATTTGCATTAAAAGGGTTTCAAATTGAATGGAAAGGCGAAGGTATAAACGAAATAGGTTATGATTTGACAACAGGAATAGAACTTATTTTCGTAGATGAGCGATATTTCCGTCCTGCGGAAGTAGAAGAATTATTAGGTGATTCTACAAAGGCCCGAACAGAACTAAAATGGAAACCTAAATATAGTTTTGATGATTTGGTGAGAGAAATGGTTGAACAAGATTGCGTTTGTAAATAATAAAAAACAAAAAAAACAAAAAAACAAAAAAACAAAATTATTATAATATTTATTTTCTACAAGAATGATAATTTGTAATAAACCATTTAACTGATTTTTTTATACCATCATGAATAGGTGTAAAAATAAAATTTGGGTTTAATTTAATTAATTTACTATTATCAGCAGTTTTTTTAAATTGACCATCAGAAAAAGACGTATCAAAAACGAG
>Ga0114973_10000083_pt1 | contig 57962 bp, 35 predicted proteins | sample M_140807_MF_Meta_FD_87025 | JGI IMG/M metagenome (GOLD analysis project Ga0114973, IMG submission 87025) | Freshwater microbial communities from Lake Montjoie, Canada to study carbon cycling - M_140807_MF_MetaG | ecosystem: Environmental > Aquatic > Freshwater > Lake | place: Lake Montjoie... | reverse complement strand
TTCCCCGGCCCGCCGGAAGGGGTGAGCGAGATCCTCTGGCAGATTCGCCGCTTCCATGGATTCCTGTGGGCGTCGGGGGGCATCTACAGCGACTACTACGTCCACCACATCGACGAGGTCTGCTGGATGAAGGGGGCGTGGCCGGTGACAGCCGAGGCCACCGGTGGCCGCCACGTGAAGGGGAAGATGGACGACCAGAACTTCGACAGCTATGCCGTCGAATACACCTTCCCCGACGGCACGAAGTTCTTCTACTCCGGCCGCCACATCAAGAACTGCGACCAGAAGTTCGGCGTCTTCGGCCGGGGCACGAAGGGGGCGTTCACGATCTCTGCCAGCGGCCACTCGCCGGCACGTTGCGCCATCTACAAGGGGCAGGCAGAGGACAAGGACAAGCTCCTCTGGACGGCCGACCAGCCGGAGCCGAACCCCTACCGCCGCGAATGGGAACACCTCGTCGATGCGATCATCAACGACAAGCCCTACAACGAGGCGGTCCGCGGAGCCGAGGCGAGCCTCGCCACGGCGATGGGGCGGATCGCAGCCCACACCGGCAAGCTCGTCACCTATGACGGGCTGTTGAACGGCGACTACGACCTCACCGCCGGCGTGGCCGACTTCAAGGCCGACTCCCCCGCCCCGGTGCGGCTCCTCGCCGACTACACCTACCCCGTCCCGTCGCCGGGCAAGTTCAAGTACGAATACAACGACTGATCGGCGCTCCGCCCGGTCGTCTCTGCAACCACGCCGACCCCGGGGGGAACCACTCCCGGGGTCGGTCGTTGCCGGGCTCTCTCTCTTCCGCGTCCCCTCTCCTTCAAAGGCATTCCCCGATGGTGCGCTCCCCGATCACGCGGCCGATCGTCCAGATCTCGCTCGACCTCACGAACATTGACGAGGCCCTCGACACCGCGGCGCTCGCCATCCGCGCCGGCGTCGACTGGCTCGAGGCAGGGACGCCGCTGATCCTCGCCGAGGGGCTCCATGGCGTCCGCGCCCTGCGGAAGGCCTTTCCCGGGGTGCCGATCGTCGCCGATCTGAAGACGATGGACGGCGGCTATCTCGAGGCGGAAATGATGGCCAAGGCCGGCGCGACGCATGTCGTCGTGATGGCGCGGGCCCACGCCGAGACGGTCAAGTGCGTCGTCAAGGCCGGGGCCGATTTCGGCGTCGGCGTCATGGGCGACAACATGATCTGCGAAGACATGGTCGCGGGCGCCAAGTGGCTCGAGGACCTCGGCTGCGACTACGTCATCCACCATGTCGGCTACGACGAACGACGCGGGATCGCCGCCGCCGGGCACCGGATGCCAAGCCCGCTCGATCAGCTCCGCGAGGTGGTTGCCGCCGTGCACATCCCGGTGCAGGCCGTCGGCGGGCTGTCACTCGAACAGGCGATCCAGTGCCCGCAGTACGGGGCGCCGCTGGTCGTTCTCGGGGCGCCGCTGACGATCGATGCCGACTCCTTCAAGACTGCCGACGGTAACCTCGAAGCCTCGCTGCGGATGATCTGCGACGCCGTCCATTCCCAACAGGTGCCGGCGAAGGCCTGACGGAATCGCGCCGGACCGTTCCCTCGCAAGTCGTCACCCAGCCTGTTTCCAGCCACACATCCCGGAGAATCCCCGATGAGCCAGTCGTCCCCCGGAGTCGTAAACTTTGCCGCCGCCCGCGGAAGCGTCGAGCTCCGTCCGATGGAGCGGCCGACGATTGGCGACAGCGACATCCTCCTCGAGGTGGCCAATGTCGGCGTCTGCGGCAGCGACCTCCACCAGTGGACCGGCGACCACTCCTGGCAGGTGAATTACCCGGTCGTCCTCGGCCATGAGTTCGGCGGGACGATCTTTGAGGTGGGGAAGTCGGTCGAGGGCTGGAAGCCGGGGGACCGGGTGGTGAGCGAGACCGCCGCGATCATCTCGGCCGACAGCCCGCTCACGCGCCGCGGCCTCTACAACCTCGATCCCACCCGGAAGGGTTTTGGGTATGGCGTGAATGGCGCGATGACGAGGTTTGTCCGCGTGCCGTCGCGGATCCTTCACCGCGTTCCCGACAGCCTCCCCTTCGAGCAGGCCTGCCTCACCGAGCCCTGCTGCGTTGCCTACAACGCCACGGTCAAGAATGCCCACATCGAGCCGGGCGACCGGGTCGTCGTTCTCGGCCCCGGCACGATCGGGATCCTCTGCGCGGCAATGGCCCGCCTCTGCGGCGCCGAGGTGGCGGTCGTCGGCTTGGAGGCCGACAGGGGGCGGCTCGCCGTCGCCAAGAAGTATGGCTGCGAGGTGGTGATCGGCAGCCCGAAGGATTGGGCCTGTGCCCGTGACGGCCTCGGCTGCGACGGCGTCATCGATGCCGCCGGCGTCAGTGCCACCCTCGCCATCGCCCTCGACATCGTCCGCCCGGCCGGCTGGATCAGTAAGGTCGGCTGGGGGAAGGCCCCGGTGGGGATCTCGCTTGATCCGCTCGTCCAGAAAAACGTCACGCTCCAGGGGAGCTACAGCCACAACTGGCCAATCTGGGAGCGCGTCCTCGCGCTGCTCACGAGCGGCCAGCTCGACGTCAAGCCGATCATCGGCGGCGTCTGGCCGCTGGAGAAATGGCACGAGGCGTTCGAGGAGATGCATGCGGGGCATGTCGTGAAGAGCGTCCTCGCCCCGGCATGAGCAGCTCCCCTTCCCGACGTCCACGGAGCAAGGGGGCGGCGGTCGCCGGCCCCATCACGGGCACGCTCGTGTTCGAGGGGGGCACGATCGTCCTCCCCGACAGGCTTGTCGAGGGGAGCCGGATCGTCTGCCGGGAGGGAATGATCGCCGCGATCGGGCCGCGCGTGGCGCTGCCGCGCGATGCCGTCACGATCGACGCCCGCGGCGCTTTTGTCGCGCCCGGGTTTATCGATCTCCATGTCCATGGCGGAGGGGGCGCCGACTTCATGGATGGCGACGAGGCGGCCGTCCGCACGGCACTCGCCACCCACGCCCGCCACGGTACGACGACGATCTTCCCGACGACGACAACCGGGTCGCCGGCCCAGATCGAGGCGATGCTCTCCGCCTGCCGGAGCGTCCGCGACTCCTGGCAGCCGGGAGAGGGCGCGCGGATCGGCGGCGTTCATGTCTACGGCCCCTACTTCGCGGCTGACAAGGTCGGCTGCCACGCCATCGATGGCCGCCGCGATCCGCGGCCGGCGGAATATGCGGCCTGGTTCCGTGACGACCTCGTGCGAATCGCCACGTGTGCCGCGGAGCTCCCCGGCGCCGAGGCCTTCTATCGGGCAGCGCAGCGGAGAAAGTGCCTCGTCACCTGCGGCCATTCCAACGCCACCTGGGGGGAGATGGAGCGGGCCTTCCGGGCGGGCGTGCGGCATGTCGATCACTTCTGGTGCGCGATGAGCTCGGTGGGGTCGTTGCGGGCCCGGTGCGGAACGCCAATGGAGGCGGGGATGGAGCAGTTCGTCCTTGCCACGCCGGCGATGAGCACCGAGGTGATTGCCGACGGCGCCCATCTCGGGCCCGCCCTGCTTGCCTTCGCCCTGCAGATGCTCGGGCCGGAGCGGCTCTGCCTGGTGACCGATTCGAGCCGGGCCCTCGACATGCCCGCTGGCCGCTATCGGTTTGGTCCCGAGGAAGGGGGAAGCTGGTTCGAGAGCGATGGGCACGTCGGCCGCGCCGGCGGGTCGCTTGCGAGTAGCGTGATGGGGATGGACCACATGGTGCGCACGATGCAGGCAGCCACCCGGGCCGATCTTTCCACCCTGATCCGCCTGGCGAGCCTGACTCCGGCGGAGCGTGTGGGGATCGCCGCCGAGTGTGGCAGCCTCGCGGTCGGCAAGCGGGCCGACATCCTCCTTCTCTCCCGCCGCCTCAACGTTCGGCGCGTGTTCATCGGCGGAGTCGAAACGCCCGTCTGATCTCCCATCGAGCCATCGAAGCGCGGCTGTCGACAGCCGCTACAATCCCTCCACCCACCAGAGGAATTGCCCATGCGCCTGGCAGAGAAAGTCGTGATCGTCACCGGCAGCGCCACCGGCATCGGCGCGGCGATCGCCCGCCGCGCTGCTGCCGAGGGGGCGAGCGTCGTCATCCATGGCCTCGAGGCCGACCTGGCCCGCGCCGTCGCCGCGGAGATCGTGGCCCGACACGGGAAAGGACGGGCGGTCGTCCATGTCGAGGAGCTTTCCAATCCCGGCTGTGCCGAGCGGCTCGTCGCCCTGGCGGTGGAGACGTTCGGCAGGCTCGATGGACTGGTCAACAATGCGGCGATCGTCGCCTCGGGGGATCTCGCCTCGACGACGCGCGAACACTTTGAGCGGATCATGGCGGTGAACGTGCTTGTGCCCCTCGAGCTGACGCGGGCCGCCCTGCCACATCTGCGGAAAACGCGCGGCAGCGTGCTCAACATCGGTAGCGTCAACGCCCACTGCGGCGAGCCGAATCTCCTCCCCTACAGCCTCTCCAAGGCCGCCCTCCAAGCGGCCACCCGGAACCTCGGTGACACCCTCTTCCGCGCAGATGGTGTTCGCGTCAACCAGGTGAATCCCGGCTGGGTTCTCACCGAAAACGAGATCGCGCGGAAGCGGCAACAGGGGCTCGACGACGACTGGCCCGGCCGCGTCGACCCGCAGTTTGCCCCCGCTGGCCGGCTGATCGCGCCGGAAGAGATCGCGGCGGTCGTCGTCACGTTCCTCTCCGATGAATGTGGCCCCATCAGTGGCCAGGTGTGCGACCTCGAGCAGTATCCGCTCCTCGGGCGCAATCCCCCCAAGACCATCCAGCCGGTGAAAGAGGCTTGATGGCCGCTCCCCTCCGCATCACGAACCGTTCCTCCCTGCCTTTGGAAAATTGAATCATGCCCCTGCTCCCCGCCACCACCCGCACGGCCGTCCCGCGTCTGGCAGCCTTCCCGAAGGCCTACATGCAGGCGCTTGTGAAGGATGGCAGCATGACGCTCGCGGAGTGGATCGACCTGGCCTCGACGCTCGGCATCGACGGCCTCGAGTGGTATGCCGGATTCCTGGAGATGGCAGACGAATCGGCCTGGCCGGGCTTCCGCCGGGCGGTCGAGGCCCACGGGATGGTGATTCCGATGCTCTGCTGCTCCCCCGACTTCACCCACCCTGATCCCGCCTTCCGGCAGCGCGAAATCGAAAAACAAAAAACCTGGATCCGGATGGCCCACGCGCTCGGCGCGGGCTGGTGCCGGACACTCTCCGGGCAGCGGAGGCCTGAGCTGACGGCCGAGGAGGGCGTGGCCCTCGCCGCCGAGTCGATCCGCGCCTGCCTGCCGCTGGCGCGCGAGCTGGGCGTGACGTTGATCATCGAGAATCACTACAAGGACGACTTCTGGCAATATCCCGAGTTCGCCCAGAAGATGGATCTGTTCTGTGCGCTCGTCGATGCTGTCCGCGATCCCAACTTCGGCGTCAACTACGATCCGAGCAATGCCTACATCGCCGGCGACGATCCGCTCGAATTGCTGCGGCGCGTGTCGAGCCGGGTCGTGACGATGCATGCCAGCGATCGCTTCCTCATCGAGGGGACGCTCGAGGATCTGCGCCGCGAGGAGGGAGGAAGCGCCGGCTACGTGAAGCGGCTCCGGCACGGCGAGATCGGCAAGGGGCTCAACGACTACGACGCGATCTTCTCGGAGCTGAAAAGCAAGGGCTTCTCGGGCTGGATCAGCATCGAGGATGGCGTCGACGGGATCGACCAACTCCACCGCAGTGTCGCCTTCTTGAAAGGCAAGATCGCCGCGCACTGGCCCGGCTGATCGCACGTCGGCTGCGGTGGTCGATGACCAGCGACCGAGGCGGGCACGGCATCAGTCGAGCGCACCGGCGAGGATCCGGTCGTTGTCGCTGTCGGCGACGACGAGGTTTCCCGCCGGGTCGATCCGGGCCGCATGCGGCCGGGCGAGGTGCGTCGTCCGCCAGTCGCTCCCCACCGCGGTGCCCGGCCTGCCGGGGATGCCCGCCACCGTCACGATGATCCCGGTGACGGGATCGTAGCGGCGGATGCAGTGGTTTTCGGTGTCGCAGACGAGCACGCGTCCCCTTCCATCCATCGCCACATACTTCGGCCCTGCCAACAACGCCGCCGCGCCCGTCCCGCCGTCGCCGGCGAAGCCCGCCTTCCCATCGGCATTCACTGCCACGCTCACGCGCCCCTGACGGATCGCCACCAGCGCGTTCCCCTCCCGCAGCGCTAGCCAGATCGTGCCGTCGGCGGCGGCACAGGCGGCGCGCGGGCCCGCCAATGGCGTGGTAGTCGCCAGCGCCCCCTCTTCCGGCTTCCCCTTCGTGCCGTTGCCGGCAACCGTCGTGACGACGCCGGTGACGAGGTCGATCGACCGGAGCCGGGCATTGCCGATGTCGGCGACGAGGAGCGCGCCCCCTCCCGGCACGAGCGAGCAGCAGTAGGGCTGATTGAAATGGGCCAGAGCCGCCGGGCCACTGTCACCGGAGTCCCCGGCGATCCCGGTGCCGGCGATCGTACGGAGGAGGCGCGTGCGCGGGTCGAGGGCCCGGATCCGGTGGTTGAAGGTGTCGGCCAGGTAGATCGTGTCGTCAGGACCGATCGCCAGATCGTGGAGACCGTTGAAGCGGACCTCCCCGACTGTGGTCGGTCCGGCGGGGGGCTCGGGCGCCTGCGGATCGGCGGGGTGAAACTGCCCCGCCACGAACGTCGGCAGCCCCGCGCCGCCAGCCGGGGCGGGGTCGATGCGGAACACCCGGTTGGCTCGGGTGAACTCGACGCCCCACAGCCGCCCCTCGAGATCGAAGGCGGTGGCAAAGGGCTCATTGATGGCGGCCTCGGCCGGCTCGGTGCTCGTCCGCCCCTCCCGCTTCCCGGCGATCACCGCGACCCCGTCGGCGTTGGCACCGGTCGGAAGCCCCGTGGCGAACAGCAGGAAAACAGCAGCCAGAAAGCTCGGCCTTTGCCCCATGACGATCCCCTTTGTTTCCTTGCTCATCCGGTCCCGGGCCACACCCGGAAGAGTGTCGGGGGCGGGAGGGGGAGAGGTCAATTGCCCTCCCCCCGTGGTCGAGGCCACAATTGCGTTCCGAGCCCTGGATGGGGGATGGGGGGATTGGTCATGCACTCCACGAGAGCCGTCGCGTTGTCACGCTCCGCCCCCTTTCGCGCCACGCTGCCGGTCGTCGCGTCGATCGCCGCGGCCTCCTTGTGGCTGTTGGCGATCACCGCCCACGCCGGCGCGCCCCTCGATCACTTCGAGACGACGATCCGCCCCCTCTTGGCCACCCACTGCCAGTCGTGCCATGGCGACGAGGCCGCGAAGGGGGGGCTGCGGCTCGACAGCCTCGTCGAAGTGCTGTGTGGCGGGGATTCGGGGCCGGCGGTTGTCCCTGGCGATCCGGCCGCGAGCCTGCTGATTGCCGCGGTCCGCCACGAGTCGGTGGCAATGCCACCGGACCGCGACCGGCTCTCCGACGGCGAGATCGCGGCGCTCGAAGCCTGGGTGGCCGACGGCCTGCCCTGGACCGGATCGGCGTCGGCAGCCGACCTGCTCGCCGCCGGGCTTCCCCCCCGCGCTGCCGCCGCTCCCGTCGGCCCCAGACTCCGACCGCGGCCGATGGTCGTGACGGAAGAGGATCGGGGGTGGTGGGCCTATCGACCACTCGTCAGACCTGCGGTGCCGGAGGGGGCAGTTGGCCATCCGATCGATCGCTTCGTCGACGCCCGGCTGGCGGCCGAGGGGCTTGTTGCCGTTCCCGAGGCCGATCGGGCCACGCTCATCCGCCGGCTCTTCTTCACGACTGTGGGAGTGCCACCGTCGGCCGAGGAGGTGCGGGCCTTCGTCGCCGACACCGATCCCGCCGCCTGGGAGCGACTCGTCGACCGACTCCTCGCCGATCCCCGCCATGCCGAGCACCTCGCCCGCCACTGGCTCGATCTGGCCCGATATGCCGACAGCGACGGCTTCCGGCAGGACGCCTTCCGGCCCCATGCCTGGCGCTACCGCGACTGGGTCGTCGCCGCCTTCCAGGCCGACCTCCCCTTCGACCGCTTCGTGATCGCGCAGCTCGCCGGCGACGAGCTCAGCGACGACGCCAGGGGGGCGATCGCCACCGGATTCCTCCGCCAGACACCCTACGAGTACAACCAGATCGACGTCCCGAAGCAGTGGACCGACATCCTCGACGACGCCACCGAGACGACCGCCGACGTCTTCCTCGCCATGGGCCTCGGCTGCGCCCGTTGCCACGACCACAAATACGATCCGATCCTGAAAGCAGACCACGAGCGCCTGCGGGCCTTCTTCACGGCGATCGAGTGGCGCGACGACGGCGTCCCTGAGCCACAGGCCCTGTTCCCCGGCCAACAGACCTGGGTCGACACGGTCGGGCGCATCCAGCGCGAGCTGGCCACGCTCCGCGCCTCGGCCCGCGACGAGCTGGCCTGGGGGGGCCTGCAACGCTTCCCGCCGCAGATCAAGCGGCTCGTGATGCTGCCGGCGGCGGAGCGGACGGCGCTCGAGGAGCAGTGGGTGCGGCTCGCTGCCCGACAGCTGACCTTCCAGCCGGAAAAGCTCCCCGAGGCCGACCGGCTCGCCTACGAGCGACTCACGGCCGAACTGGCGGCCTTCGAGAAGGAGCACGCCGCCGATCGTCCGCCGTCGACCCCGGCGGCTGTCGTGGCGGAGGTGGGGGTGCCCGAGGGAATCGCCCCCGGCCTCCCGGAGGTGCTCGGCGGCGGCTGCCCGCCGATCGAGCCGGTGGCGGCGCGCGGGCCGTCGAGCGGACGACGGCTGGCCCTGGCCCGCTGGATCGCGGCGCCGACCAATCCCCTCGCGCCGCGCGTCCTCGCCAACCGGCTCTGGCAGTGGCATTTCGGGGAGGGGCTCGCCTCCGAGGCCAACGACTTCGGCCTTCTCGGTGCGCCGCCGAGCCATCCGCAGCTCCTCGATTGGCTGGCCGCCGATCTCGTCGAGGGGGGCTACACGGTGCGGAGGATCGAGCGGCTGATCCTCACCAGCACCGCCTTCCGCCGGGCAACGCATGCCCCCGAGAGCCCGCCATTCACGCTGGCTGCGGCCCGCGATCCGCAGGCCCGGCTCCTGTGGCGCCGCCACGCGCGCCGGCTCGACGCCGAGCAGGTCCGCGATGCGGCGCTCGTCGCCAGCGGCGAGCTCGACGCCACCCCCGCCGGTCCGCCGGTGCCGGCGGCGAAGCCACGCCGGGCGATCTACGTCTCCGTTCTGCGCAACACCCGCGATCCCCTCCTCGACGCCTTCGACTTCCCCGACGCCTCCGCGAGTTGCTCGCGCCGCAACACGACCACCACCCCGTCGCAGGCCCTCCTCCTCCTCAACGGTGAATGGCTCCTGGCCCGCGCCCGGGCCCTCGCCCTGCGGATCGACCGGCAAGGGCTCGGAGACGATCGCAGCCGGGCCGCCGAGGCGCTGCGGACGGTCATCGGCCGCGAGCCGTCAGCGGAGACGATTGATGCCTGCACCGAGTTTCTCGGGCTCGAGCGAAGCCGGCTCGACGCCGACGCCTCCACCTTCTCCGTCGCGCTCTCCGAGCCGATGCCGCAACGCGAGGGGCTCGCCGCCACGATCGACCCTGCCCGCCCCGACGCCCTGCTGACGGTCCCCGGCAGCGCGTCGGGCGCCAAGCCGGAGGCGGGCCCCTTCCCGGCTGACGACTTCACCTTCGAAGCCTCTGTCGTGCTCCGGTCGTTTCCGGCCGACGGGCGACTGCGGACGATCGCCTCGCAGGGCTTCGGCCGCGACGACGCCCCCGGCTGGAGCCTCGATGTCGATGCCGCGGGGCGCCTCGGTCTGAAGGTGCGCGGCGCGCGAAAGGATGGCGATACCAAGATTCCCATCCGGGCCGAGATCGATGCCGGCCTCCGTCTCGCCCTCGAGCGCCCCTACGCGATCGCGGTGGCCGTGCGCGTCGTCGATGCCGGCGACCGGCGCGTCGACTTCCAGATCCGTGATCTCTCCGACAACGACGCCGCCGCGAGGCTCGCCACCGTGGCCCACGGTTTCGACGGCAGCCATGCCACGTCGCAGCCCTTCGCGATCGGCGGCCGGAGCGGCTCCGAGGATTCCAGCTGGGACGGCCTGATCGACGAGGTGCGCCTGTCGCGGCGGGCGCTCCAGCGGGCGGAGCTACTCCAAGAGCAAGGCTCGGCCGGCGACGCGGTCGTTGCCGCGTGGACCTTCGAGGAGACGCCGGGGTTCGCCGTCGACACGGCCGGCCGGGGGCGCGATCTCGTCCGCGGCGGGCTCCAGGTCGCCCCGGTCAAGGATCTCCGCGGCTACGAGGCCCTCGTCGATCTCTGCCATGTCCTCCTGAACTCGAGCGATTTCCTCTACGTCGACTAACGCCCCACCATGTCGAGCCTCGCCCGCCACCACCGCCTTCCGCACCACGCCCCCGCAACCTCGCGGCGGGACTGGCTCGCCCGTGCCGGCTCCGGCTTCGGAGCGCTGGCCTTGGCGGCGCTCGAGCATGATGCGGCGCTCGCGGCCACCAGCGCCCCCCTCGCGCCCAAGCCACCCCACGCCGCTGCACGGGCGACGAGCGTGATCTTCCTCTTCATGGAAGGGGGGCCGAGCCATCTCGATACGTTCGATCCCAAGCCCCTCCTCCGCAGGCTCGAGGGGCAGCCGTTGCCGGAGAGCTTCGGGCGGGTGATCACGCCGATGGGAGAGGGGGAGAGCCCGCTGTTGGCCGATCGCCGGACCTGGGCCCGGCATGGCCGCTGCGGCGCGTGGGTCAGCGACTGGCTCCCCCACACTGCCGGCATCGTCGACGATCTCGCCATCCTCCGGTCGTGCGTCTCCGACGGGCTCAACCACTCCGGCGGCGTCTGCCAGATGAACACCGGCTCGGTCCTGGGGGGGCGCCCCTCCCTCGGCGCCTGGACGACCTACGGCCTGGGAAGCGAAAGCCGGGATCTCCCCGCTTTTGTCGTCCTCCAGGATGGCGACGGGCAGGTGGTCAACGGTCCGCGGAACTGGGCAGCCGGATTCATGCCGGCGGTCTACCAGGGGACGCGGCTCGGCACCGGCACGCCGCCGATCGCGAATCTCACCGCGCCGAAGGGAGTCGGCCCCGCCCGGCAGGCGGCGAAGCTCGCCTTCCTCACCGACCTCAACCGGGCCCGCGCGGCGGCCACGCCTGAACAGACCGAGCTCGAGGCACGAATCCAAAGCTACGATCTCGCCTACCGGATGCAGGCGGCAGCCCCTCTGGCCGTCGACCTGGGCGCGGAGACCGCCGAGACGCGCCGGCTCTACGGCCTCGACGAACCGGCGACGGCCGTCTGTGGCCGCAATTGTCTCCTCGCCCGTCGCCTCGTCGAACGGGGCGTCCGCTTCGTGCAGGTCTATCACGGTGCCGGCAGCAAATGGGACGCTCATGCCGGGATCGAGAAGAACCACGCCGAGCTCTGCCGGCAGGTCGACCAGCCGGTCGCGGCGCTCGTCCGCGACCTCAAGCGCCGCGGCCTTCTCGATTCGACGCTCGTCGTCTGGGGAGGGGAGTTCGGGCGGACGCCGATGAGCGAGAAGGGGGATGGCCGCGACCACAATCCCTACGGTTTCACGATGTGGATGGCCGGAGGAGGCGTGCCGGGGGGGATCGAAATCGGCGCCACCGACGACGTCGGGCTCCACCAGATCGCCGACCGCCTCCATGTCCACGACATCCACGCCACGATCCTCAGCGCGCTCGGCCTCGACCATCTCCGCCTCGAGTTTGCCTCGAAGGGGCGTCCGGAGCGGCCGACGCTCAACGAGGGGCGTCCCCATCCCCGGCTCGTGGGACGCTGACCGCCATACGCCTCAGGCCACAATTGCCTCGAGCACCCGGCCATGGACATCGGTGAGCCGGCGCGGGATGCCGTTGTTGTAGATCGTGAGGCGCTCGTGATCGATGCCGAGGAGGTGGAGCGCCGTGGCATGGAGGTCGTGCCAGGTTGTCGGATCGACTTCAGCCTTGAAGCCGAGCTCGTCGCTGGCGCCGTGGGCCACGCCCCCCTTCACGCCCCCTCCGGCCATCCAGGCGGTGAAGGCACCGGGGTTATGGTCGCGCCCCTTCCCCTGCGCCGCCGGCTGCCGGCCGAACTCGGTCGAGCCGATGACGAGCGTTGAGTCGAGGAGCCCGCGGCCGGCGAGATCCGTCAACAGCGCGCTGGCACCGGCATCGAGGATCGGCCCCCAGTAGCCGTGATCGCGGACGAGATCCTCGTGCGAATCCCAGTTGGGGCGGATCTTGAGTGCCGTCGTGTTCTCCGCGCCGCAGTAAATCTGTACGAAGCGGACGCCACGCTCGACGAGCCGGCGGGCGAGGAGGCACTGCCTGCCGAAGGGCCCCAGGTCGGGATCGTCGAGCCGGTAGCTGGCCAACGTGAGCGCCGATTCCCCCGACAGGTCGCCGACTTCCGGGGCCGAGAGCTGGAGGCGTGCCGCCAGTTCGAAGGCCTCGATCCGGGCATCGAGATCGGCATCCCCTCCGCGCGCATCGCGGTGGCGCCGGTTGATCGCGCCGAGGAAACCGAGCCCGGCCGGCTCACCGGCCCGGACATCGGCCCGATCGGCAGGGGGGAAGAGATCGGCGATCGGCGGCTGGTTAGCGGCGATCCGCAGAACTGTCCCCTGATGGACGGCCGGCAGGAACCCGGCGCCCCAGTTGACCGTTCCCCCCGGCGGCAGGCCACGGGGGTCGGGGAGAACGACGAACGCCGGAAGATTCTCGGCCTCGCTCCCCAGGCCGTAGGTCGCCCAAGCGCCAAACGACGGGAATCCGGGGAGGATGAAGCCGCTGTTGGCCATGAACATCGCCGGCCCATGGAGCGCCGACTTGGCGTGCATCGAATGGAGGAAGGCGATCGAGTCGACATGCCGGGCCAGGCCCGGGAAGAGATCGCTCACCCAGCGGCCGCATTCCCCGTGCTGCCGGAACGGCCAGGCCGACGGCCTACACTCCCCCGGCCGCGAGGCGAAAAACTCGAGCTTCCCATCGGGATCAAACGGCATACCGGCGCGGCGGACGAGCTCCGGCTTGTAGTCAAACGTGTCGACGTGGCTCATCCCCCCCGGACAGAAGATCTGGATCACCGCCTTGGCCCGCGCCTCAAAACTGGGCGGCCGTGGCGCCAGCGCCCCCCGTGGAATGCTCCCGGAGGGGGGCGCGTCGGCCGCGAGGGCGACATCGAGCCCGAGGCACCCGAGCCCGCCGCCGAGGGCGCCGAGAAACGCCCGTCGGCCCGACGGACGGAAGCGGCGGCTCGAGGGGGAAGCGGAAACAAGCATCGGGTAAATCCGTGGACTTAAGACCCCTGTCAGTCGATCGCCGAAAGCTCATTGGCCGCCAGCATCATCCGGCAGAACTGCACGAGCCCCGCCTGGCCGACCAGATCGATGCCGGCAGCGGCCTCCTCCCGGTCGGGCTCACGGCCGAAGGCGAGCTGGAAACCGAGGCGCACCTGATCGGCCGGAAGATTCCCCGCCTCGCGCCCGAGCCGCTCGGCCCAGGCTGCAGCGTGGCGGAGGGTGAAGTCGTTGTTGAGGATCGCCAGCGACTGCAGCGCCGTCGTCGTCCGGGCCCGGACTGGCGCGAGGTTGGCGGGGTTGGGACAATCGAGCGTTGTCAGGAAGACGTCGGGCGTGCCGCGGACGACACAGCGGTAGATGCTGCGGCGCCGCAGGTCGGGGCGGTCGACGGGAATCGACTCGTAGATCGGGGCATAGGCCTCGGTGACCCGGAAATCGCGGAAGCCTGGCCCGCCACGGGTCTGATCGAGCGTGCCGGAAACGGCCAGCACCGTGTCGCGGTACGACTCGGCGTCGAGGCGCCGCGGGCTCATCCGCCAGAGGAGACGGTTGCCGGAATCGACCGCCATCCCCGCAGCCGCTCCGGGCACACCATGGCTCCGTTGCCGCCAGGTCTGGCTCGTGCAGATGAGCCGGTGGATGTGCTTGAGCGACCAACCATGATCGACCAGCTCCGCGGCAAGCCAGTCGAGGAGCGCCGGATGCGACGGGCGCCCCCCTCCCGAGCCAAAATCGCTCGGCGTGTCGACGAGGCCGGTGCCGAAGTGATGGTGCCAGAGCCGATTGACGATCACGCGCGGCGTGAGTGGATTGGCCCGATCGGTGATCCAGTCGGCGAGGGCCCGCCGGCGCACGCCATCGGTGGCATCGGCCGGCAGGACCGCCGCGGGTACGCCCACCAGCGCCGGCAGCCCCGGAGGAATCTCCCCCACCGGCTTCTCCGGATCGCCGCGCAAAAAGAGCTGCACCGGCGGCGGCGGCTGCACGACCGGCCCGTAGACGATTCCCGTCGCCGGCAAGGCCGCGAGCGCCAGCCGCAGCGACTCGATCCGCCCGCGCGCGGCGGCAAGGGCCGGCTCGTCGACGGGGCGGGAGGGGGTCCCCTCGATCCGCGGGTCGCCGAACCAGATCTGATCATGACCGATGCCATCCCCGCCGTCGGTGGCCACGAGGGTGAGGTGGCGGGCCTCATCAGGCAAAAGGATATCGAGCGGCTCTCCGGGGCTCGCCTGATCGAGCCGGCACTGGATCGCGCGCCGGCCATCGACATAGACGGCGACCTCGGCCCCGGCCGTCTCCGCCCGGCCGCCGTAAGCAACCACCGCGCGGAAGCGGCGGTTGGTGGCCGGATGTCGGCTCCGGATCGCGGCCAGGTCGAAGGTGATCGCGGCATTGGCATGGAGACCGAGGATCGTGTGGCCGGCGATGGCGTGGTCGATGCCGGCGGTGGTCGTGGAGGCCTGGGCGTTGACCGGGCCGTTGCGGATCGCATCCCACCCCTGCCGGGCCGTCGGCGGGAGGCCGTCGATCGGTTCACCATCGACGACGAACCGGACCGGCCCGCTGCCATCGGGCACGAGCACCGCTGCCACCAGGGGCGAGGGCCCGGGAACGGGCCGATTCGCTTCGATCCCTTCGAGGAAAGAAAGCGGCGTGCGGTCGCGGGCCAAACCAGAGCGCGGGTCGATCCCCGCCCCCTTCACGCCGTTCCCCGAGCCGTCGCCGCCGCCAACGATGTCGGCCAGATCGACCGGCGCCCCGGCGAGGGCATGGACGTCGGCCGTCGCGGTGCGGAGCGATTCTTCAAGCTCCAGTCGCCTGGCATCCCGGGCGGCCACCGCCGCCGGGCTGACAGGGCGATCGCCGCGCGTCACGCCGGCCAGGAGTGCCGCGAGCGCGGCGTGGTCACGCTGCGGGATCGGATCGAGCTTGTGGTCATGGCAGCGGGCACAGTTGATCGTCACGCCACACGCGGCCGCCATCACCTGCGTGAGCATGTCATCGAGATCATCGGCCCGGGCCTGGCGCCGCAGGACGGCGCTTTGCGTCTCCACCTGCCCGACGAGGTCCCAGGGACCGGCCACGAGAAAGCCACTGGCCACCACCGCTGCCGGGTCATCCGGCGTAATCACGTCGCCGGCCACCTGCTCCCGCAGGAACGCGTCGTATGGCTTGTCGGCATTGAGGGCGTCGATCACCCAGTCGCGGTAGCGCCACGCATGGGGGCGGAGCTGATCGCGCTCGTAGCCATGGCTGTCGGCGTAGTGGGCGACATCGAGCCAGTGCCGGGCCCAGCGCTCCCCGTGGCCGGGCGAGGCCAGGAGCCGATCGACGAGGCGCTCGAAGGCGTCCGGGGCCGGGTCGGCCTCGAAAGCGGCCACCTCTTCGGGGGTTGGAGGGAGGCCGACGAGATCGAACGACGCCCGGCGGATGAGCGACCGCCGATCGGCCTCCGGGGCCGGGGCGAGGCCGCTTTCTGCGCGGCGTGCGGCGATGAAGGCATCGATCGCCGCAGCACCGAGGGCGCCCCCGGGGACGTCGGGGCGGACCACCGGTTGCCAGGCCCAGTGGTCGAGCCGCGGATCGCGCCACGCCCCTTCGGGCCACGCCGCCCCGGCATCGATCCACGCCCCCACCAGCCCGATCTCCTCCGCCGAGAGGGCCTTCCCCCGCGGCGGCATACGCGTTTCGGGATCGGTCGAGGTCACCCGGTCATGGAGCGAGCTTGCCCCGCGGTCCCCCCCCACGACGACCGCGCCCGGCTCCCCGCCGCTGCGCGGATCGAGGTCGAGCCGCAGCCCCCCTTCCCGGAGGTCGGGCCCGTGGCATTCGCGGCAACGGCGCGAAAAAAGGGCACGGACCTGCTCCGCTATCCCAAGGCCGCTCCCCTGCCCGGCTCCCCCCGGCTCCGCGGCGCTGCTACCGGCGATCGACATCCCCGCCGCGAAGACAGCGAGGAGCGCGATCGGGACCGAGGCACGCGGGCGGGAGGAGCGAGGCATGGGGCTCCGCCATTACTTCGTCAGCGGCTTGACGCGGATGTTGCGGAAGTGGACTTCATCCCCGTGGCCGAGGAAGCCGATGTGGCCACTGGTCCGCTTCAACCCGGGATGGGCCTGGCCGTCGAGGGTCTTCTTGCCGTCACGAAACTCGGCGATGTCGCCATCGACGATCGTCGTGCCATTGAGAATCACCTTGATCTTCGACCCCTCGGCGATCACTTCCTGGCTGTTCCACTCCCCCGTGGATTTCAGGGCCCCGCGCTTGGCAGGGATGACCCCATAGACCGACCCGTGCGACTGATAGGGGGCGATCCCGGCATACTTTTCATGCCCATCGTCGAGGATCTGAAGCTCCATCCCGGCAAAGGCGGCGTCGCCATCGAGCGGCGCGCGGATCCCGAGGCCGTTGTTGGCCCCGGGGGTCAGCCGGAACTCGAACTTCAGATCGAAGTCGGCAAACTCCTCCTTCGTCAGGAGCTTGCCGCCGGCCCCCTTGCGGCAGTGAAGCTCGCCGTCCTTCACCTCGTAGCCACCGACATCCCCCTGCCAGCCCTCCGTCGATTTGCCGTCGAAGAGCGCCTTGAAGCCGGGCTCCTCGGCCCGCAGGCCGGTGCCGATCGCTACGACGATCGCCGTGGCCAGGGCACCGCGGCCAAGCAGGGTCATCCAGGAGTTCGCGAGCATCCGCATGAAAAGTCTCTCCAGAGCGAAAAAAGAGAAAAAGGTGGTCCGAAAGAAAAAGATGGTCCAGTCCCCAGCGCTCCAGCCTATCGCAATGACGACAGCCACGCGACCAGATCGCGGAGCTCGCGGCGGGAGAGTTTCCCGGCCAGATCGGCGGGCATCGAGCTCGGCCCGCTCGCCCGGTCCTCGATCGAATCCAGCGGCACCTCGACAAAACCACCGTCGGCCGTTTTCAGAATCAGCACCCCTTCCTTCTCGGCGCTGACGATCCCGGCGATCGTCCGCCCGTCGTCGGTGACCAGGACCGTCGTCCGGAACGCATCGGCCACCTTCGCATCGGGGGTGACGATCGCCTCGAGGAGATACTGCCGTTCTTTCTCCTTCGCGATCCCGTCGAGCTTCGGCCCGACGTCGCCGCCGGTCCCCTCCGCGCGGTGGCAGCGGACACACGACACCGCGACTTTCCCAAAGAACAAGGCCCGTCCCTTGGCCGCATCCCCGCCGTCGAGGCAATCGCGCCAGGCGGCGGTCGAGTCCCCTTGGAGGGCCGTGGCGACCCGCTCGGTGGCGAGTCGATCAGCCTCCTCCTGCCCGAGGCGCCGGGCAGCGGCTTCGTTGATCTCGAGCTCCGTGGCCGCGTCGCGCTTCGATCGGAGCCCCGCGACGAGCGCCGCGACAGCGCTCGTCGCGGCCGGGTCATCGATGCGCCCCAGGAGATCGATCGCCGTCTGGCGTTCACCGACATCGGCCGCCGCCGCCGCCCGGGCCAGTTCAGGCACCGTCTCGGCTGGTGGGAGCCGCCGGGCGCGGACGCTTCGCGCCGCCGACCGCACCGTGGGGCTCGCGTCGCGGAGGAGCGGCGTGGAGAGATCGACCGCCGAGGCATCACCGGCAGCATCGAGCGTGGCGAGCGCCTCGGCACGCGACACCGGACTCCGCGCCTCGTCGCCGGCCCACTCGGCCAGCAGCGGCCCGACCGAACCGATCCCCAGCTCGGCAGCCCCCTTGAGAAGGCCGGCGCGGAGCGTGTCGTCGAGATTCGAGGCGAGGAGCGCCGGGAGCGCGGCCTCGAGCGCCTCCCGGGCGAGGCCGGCATCGCGCGGTTCGATCGGCTGCCACGATCCGTTGACGCGACTGCGCTGCGGCGGTTGGCTCCAGGTGCGGAGAACGTCGAGGGCCAGGGCCCGCATCGCCGCAGGCGCATCGGAGCGGGCGGCAAGCGCCACGAGGCGCTCGGCATCGGCCTGCGTCCCCGATGCCTCGGCCGCAGCCACCGCCCGGCGGAGAAACGCTTCGTCGAGCGGTCCGGTGGCGACGCGCGCCGCGAGCTCGCTCCAGACCCCGGCCAGCGGGAGATCATGGATCGCCCGGGCCGCTTCGGCGGCGACCCGCGCGTCGGCATCGTCGAGGAATCGAGCCACGACGTCGCTGCCAAGACGCCGCAGCGCGACCACCGCAGCCAGACGGACGCGCGGCGACGGATCGGTGGAGAGTGCCGCGAGGCCCACCGCGTCGCTCATGCCGGCAAGCCCCATCACGATCGCATGGCGGTAATGGGGATCGGCCGCCGCCGCGCCGTCGGCTGCGGCAGCCAAGCCCCGCGCGGCGACCGGATCGGGGCCGCTTTGCCGGCCGATCCGGCCGAGGGCGATGGCCGCAGCCGAACGGACATGGAGGTCGTGATCATGGAGCAACCCTATCAGCTTCGCCCGGTCGACCTCATCGACTGCGGCACCGCTATCGCCGAGCTCCCGTGCGGCCACCATGCGGATCTCCCACGCCGGATCGCCGAGCAGCGCGGCAAACGGAAGGACCCCGAAAGGCCTGCGCAAGGAACCTCGTGCCATCTGGGCGAGCCCCTGGATGGCATGGACACGGGCCAGGAGCTTCGCCTCCGGTTCGGCAGCCACCCCCTCGAGCGTCGCGTCGTCGCCGCGCCTCGCAAGCTCCCATTGGGCCTCGAGTCGCAGGCGGCGATCGACATGGCCGAGCAAGTCCGCCAATCGGGGAGCCGTCAGGCTCTCGCACTCCCCCCCGAGGAGCTCTTGGACCTCGTCGACCAGCCCCTGCTCGGCCGCCGATCGATCCTTCGGCACGAAGCGCCAGATCCGTCCCTTCCCCTCCCCTTCCCAGCCATGGACCCAGTCGCTCACCCACAAGGCGCCATCCGGCCCCATCTCGGCATCGGTGGCGAGGATATTGCGAAAGGTTTCCTCCTCGTCGACCGGCACAAAGCTCGCGCCCTTGGGAACAATCCGGAAGGAGCGGATCGAGCTGTTGGCCGCCCCGCCGCGGAAATCGCAGAGCAGGAAGCGCTGGTCGAAGTGCCTGCCCAGCCCGGTGCCGGGATAGAACGACAGCCCCGATGGCCCGGAGCCGATATGGGCCAGCGGCGGGATGATCCAGGCGGGCTGGCCGTCGTGGGCGGTGTGCCAGAGCTTCTCGCGGTGCCAGGGGCCGCGATCCTCCATGTATTGAAACGACATGTTCCAGCCCGAGTCGCTCCCCGGGAGGACATGGACGAGCCGCGCCTGATCGCCACCGTCGGAGTTGTTGTCGACGGTGAACAGGTTGCCGAGATCGTCGAAGGCAAGCTCCTGCGGATTGCGGAGGCTCGTGGCGACGATCTCGAAGCCGCTGCCGTCGGGATGGCAGCGGAAGACAGCACCACTGCCGGGATCGTGGTACGTCTGGCCGTCGAGGGAGACCTTGTAGCCCCGGTCGCCGATCGAGAAGTAGATCCGTCCGTCGGGCCCCAGCACGAGGCCATGGAGATCGTGGCCCCGCAGCGCGACGCGGACGCCATAGCCGGTGGAGAGCTCCTGCCTCTCCCCGAGAGTCCCGTCGATCCGGCCATCGCCGTCGAGATCGCGGAGCCGGTACAACGACGGAATGCAGGCCAGCCACACCTCGCCGCGCCGGGCGAGGATCCCGGCTGCCGTCCCTGCCATCAGGCCGTTGAAGCCATCGGCATAGACACTCGCTTCGTCGGCGACGCCGTCGCCGTCGGTGTCGACGAGCCTCCGCACCCGGTCGTCGTCGAGCTCCCACTCGGTCACCGTCGCTGCGTCGAGGAGGCGGCGGTAGAACGCATCGCGATCCTCGATCGACCGGGCGGCGAGATCGGCATTGACCCACGCGTCGTCGTGGCCGCGATTGTCGTTGACCGCGCGCCCCTGCCGGAACGTCTCGCAGACGAACACGCGCCCCTTCTCGTCGACCGAGAAGGCCACCGGATTGGCGACATCGGGCTCGGCGGCAAACAGCCGGGCCTCAAACCCCTCCCGCATCCCGAACGCAGCCGCCGCCGTCACCGGTTCGTCCGATTTCTCGGCGACGGTCGGCTTTCTCGGCGCCGGAATCGGGTGCCCTCCGGGGACGGCCAGTGCCGTTGCCCCGGCAAGGAGGGCGAGAAGGACGGGGAGAGTGATGAGGGGGCAACGAACCGGCACGGCAATGACTCCTCGAGGTTGGCGAGCCTCGAATTATCGTCGCAATCCCGATTGGTGCCAGTCGAGGTTTGCCTACGGCAGGTGGCGGATCCGCAGTCGGCGGAACTCGACCGGAGCCCCCTCCGACTCCAGGCACAAAAAGCCCTCCGCAGGCTTGCAATCGCTGCCCCCTGACACCTCGTGGCCATTGACCCACAGCCGCACTTCACCGTCGATGGCGCGGATGTAGTAATGATTCCACTCGGGAGATCCCCGGGAGTGACTGGCGGTGGGGAAGCTCCGCTTGCCACCGGGGGCGACAGGTGGGAAGGGCGTCATGTCGGAGCTGCCGACCGGGAAGACGTCGCCGTCGGTCGTGAACCAATCGGACTTCTTCCCGGTCGACCGCTCGTACTCCTCGGCATAGCCATGATCGAGCACCTGGACCTCGATCCCGCCCGGCGGAAGCGCCCCCGGCTTGAGGTTCTCGAGGACGGTGGCGGGAGCCCAGAGGAAGACCCCCGAGTTGCCCCCCTTCGTGAGGTGCCGCCACTCGAGCGACATCTCGAGATTCTTGACCGGCTGCTTCGTCTTGATCACGCCGACCGGCCGGCCGGTGCAGTGGACGCCGCCATCTTTCCAGGTCCACGTGTCGGGCTCGCCATTGACGTTCTCGAACTCCGCGCCCGTCAGATCGCGCCACCCCGGGCCGGTCCCCTCGAGCGTGGAGAGCTCACGGATGACAACGTTGCGGACGCGCATCGGCGCGCCGTGCGTCTGGATCTGGATCGGCCCCTTCTCCGGGAGCGGCGTACCGGCGGCGAAGAAGTTCGCGAGTCTGGCATCATCGACGACGATACGGTCGTTCAGAATCACGGTGACATGCTCCCCCTGCATCCGGACTCTCGTCGTGTTCCACGCTCCCGTCGGGCTGTCGGCGCGCTCCAGCGGCCACTTGCCGGGACTGTCGGCGGGGTTGTTCCACAGTCCCCCGGAGCCCTTCTGATTGCCATGCTGGAAGTCACGTTCGCAGTCCGGATCCCAGATCTGCACCTGGGGATTGCCGCGCAGATAGATGCCGCTGTCGGCGCACGATTCCGGGAGCATCCACTCGAGGTGCAACTCGAAGTCGCCGTAGTCGCGATCAGTGGTCAGAAACACGCCGTGGCCATCGCTGACGATCTCTCCCCCCTCCACCTTCCAGTGCTGGCGCATGTCGGCATCCCACTCCGCCTGCTTCGCAGCCCGCTCCTCGGGAGCCAGCGCCGCCTCGGCGGCCGGATCGAAATGAGGCCGGCCGCGCCAGCCGGAGAGGCTCTCACCGTCGAACAGTGCCGTGAAGCCGGCGGGAATGTCCGGCTGCGGGAGCCGGCCGGACTTCCAAACGAGGAACCGCCATTGCCCCCCCTCCTCCCGCCAGTTGGCAAGGTAGGAGACGTCAACCCGCTCGACGCCGTTCGCGTTGCGGACCTTGAGGCGCGCGAACCCCGACTCAATCGCCAGTCCAGGCACTGGGTAACGCCACGATCGCGCGCCTTGCTCGTACTCCAGATAGTCGATCACCCCGGAAGAGAGATTGGAAAGGAAGGACTCCTTGGTATCAATGACGCCACTGGAATGGACGTAGTGGAGATCGTCGGAGAGGATCGCCCCGAGGGCGGCGACATCCCCTGCCACGAGCGCTGCCACGCGGGCATCGGCGGCGGCATTCAGAGCCCCTTCCCGATCCGTGGCGGCAAGCGCCGCGGCCGGTTCCTGGGCCGATACCCTGGCCGTCAGCGGGGCGCTGGTGGCCAGCGGGAGCACGAGCGCCGCCGCGAAGACGCGGCGAAGGAGGGGGGAAAGCGCTGGGCAATTCATGGGCTGAATCCTCTGCGGGGCTCGATCGGGTCGGGAGGTGGGGGCGTGGAAGGGGCGGGAAAACCGTCAGGCGAGGCGGACGGGGCGGCCCCCTTCGGCGGCGCTCTGGTCGGCGGCAAAGATCACGTCGAAGGTCTTCGCGGCCTCGGGGAAACTCGTCAGCGGCATCTCGACGCCGGCGTCGAGGGCGTCGAAGAAGGCCTGGAACTGCGCCTGGTAGGGATGATCGCTGACGTCGCCGGAATCGAGGAGCTTCATCGCGAGTGTGCTCCAGGCATGCCGATCGGTATGGAGCTTCTGCGAATGGAAGCGGTTGTCGAGGAGGCTCCCCTCGCTCCCCACCAGATGCGTGTGGAAGTAGTAGGGCTGGAGGCAGTCGACGATCGCCGCCGACTTGCCGACCGCGCCCCCCTTGAACTGAAGAAGGGTGACACTCGAAGTGTCGTATTCGTAGGGGGCGAAAACGTCACTTGACGACTTCGTCGACAAGCTCGTGACGCTCTCCACCTCGCCCCCCATCAACAGCAACAGGGCGTCGAGGGCATGACAGCCGGCGGTGAGCAGAGCGCTGCCGCCATCCTTCTTGCCGGTGTTCCAGCGGAACTGGCCGTACCACGGGCCGATGCCGTGGTAATAGTCGACCTCGCCGTAGTGGAGCCGTCCGAGGAGCCCTTCGTCGAGGAGGGCCTTTGTGACGCGGAACTGACTCGAAAACCGGCACTCGAAGCAGACGCACCCCTTCACGCCATGCTTCGTTGCCGCGGCGACGATGTCGCGGACCTCAGCGGGCGAGTTCGCCATCGGCTTCTCGAGGATGATGTGCTTTCCGGCGGCTGCCGCGGCCACCGCCTGATCGCGGTGTTCGCTCGGATAGCTCGTGATATCGACGACATCGAGATCCTTGTCGGCAAGCATCTCATCGAGCTTCCGGTAGGCCTTCATCGGCCGGCCATGCTTGGCGGAGAGTTCCGCGGCATCGAGGGGACGCGATGAGCAGACCGCCGTCACCTGTCCCTGACGAGTGGCATTGATCGCGTCGATGTGCGCCGTTGCCGCCCAGCCGTAGCCGATCACACCGACATTCGTCGTCTTCATCATTTTCCCCTCGCGGCAGACCTGCCGCCCGATCGGTCACCCCCACCGTGCCAGACCATCCCCGGCAAGGCGTCGCGTCATGCCCCGCCACCGGAGCCATGCCATGAGCGCCGTGCCAATTCCAGCGAACGATCAACCGCGATGGAGCACGAAGCCCTCGATCGCTTCGTATTCCGGAAGGCCGAGCCGGTCGTAGATCAAGGCCGTGGCCCGATTGCGATCCTCGGCCCGCTGCCAAAACTCCCGCGGATCGGTCGCTCCGGGAAACAGCGCCCGATCTTTCTGGCTCTCGTGCTTGAAGATCGCCATCCGCTTGCGGCGGACTTCATCCGGCGAGAGGGGAACTGCCATGTCGAGCTCGTGCGGCTCCCACTCCTGCCAGGCACCGCGATAGAGCCAGAACTCACAGTCCTTCGCCCAGGGGCGGCTGTCGAGTTGCTTCATCGCGGCGGTCACTGCCGCAAGGCAGACCCGGTGCGTACCGTGGGGATCGGAGAGATCGCCGGCGGCGTAGATCTGGTGCGGCTTCACGTCGTCGAGCAGCTTTGCGGTGATCGCCACGTCCTCCGGGCCGATCGGCTTCTTCCGCACCCGCCCCGTCTCGTAGAAGGGGAGATCGAGGAAGTGGATCCGCTCCTGGGCGACCCCGGAGAGCCGTGCCGCCGCCCGGGCCTCGGTCCGGCGAATGAGGCCCTTCACGGCCTGGAGCTCAGGGATGTCGACGGCGCCTGCCGGCTTCTCCCGGATGAACGACCGGATCCGGTCGACCACCGACGACACCCCTTCGGAGCAGGGCACCGTGGTGCCGGCGAAGGCCCGAATAAACTCCTCGACGAACTCCGCATGGCGCTCGGCTGCACCGTCCCAGACGGCGATGTTGCCGCTGGTCTGGTAAGCCACATGGACCTCGTGCCCCTGCTCGCAGAGCCGGATGAACGTACCTCCCATGCTGATGACGTCGTCATCGGGATGGGGGCTGAAGACCACGATCCGCTTCGGGAAAGGATCGACTCCCGGCAACGTCGGCGTGCCCGACGTGCGCACGACGCCGTTCCATTTCGCTGCCGCACGCTCCGAAAACCGCTGGCGACGGGGGCGCCCAGGCTTGCCCCCGGGCCAGCCGGTGATCGTGTCTTGCATCGAACGGAAGACATCGATGTTGATGTCGTACGCCCGCCCGCAGGTCGCGAGGAGATCCTGGAGGCCGTGCTCGTTGTAATCCTCGTCGGTAAGCTTGAGGATCGGCTTCTGGAGCGTCGTCGCCAGCCAGATCACCGCCTTCCGCACGAGCCCCTCGGTCCACTCCATGCCGAGCATCTCGAGCGGGCCGACGAGCCACGGCGAGACAAACCGCGTGAGCGAAGCAGCGGCGGCCCGATCGAGCACGAACCTTGCGTCCGGATGCTGCTGGAGGGCACTGGCGGACACCTGGCTCGACGGCGTCTGCTCCACCGCTTTGGCGACGACCGGGGCCTTGTGCTCACCGAAGGCCAGCAGCACCACCTTGCGGGCATCGAGGATCGACCCCACCCCCATCGTGATCGCCTGACGGGGAACGTTCCACTCGCCGAAGAAATCGCTGGCGGCGTCGGCCCGCGTCACATGATCGAGCGTGATCAGCCGCGTGCGGCTCTCCGGGGGGCTCCCCGGCTCGTTGAAGCCGATGTGGCCGGTGCGGCCGATCCCCAGGATCTGCAGATCGATCCCGCCGGCAGTCCGGATCGCCACTTCGTAGTTCTCACAGGCGGCAAACACGTCTTGCCGGGAGAGCGTGCCGTCAGGGATGTGGATCGCCTCGGCGGGAATGTCGAGATGATCGAAGAGGTGCTCGCGCATGAAGCGGTAGTAGCTCTGCAGCGACCCTGGGTCCATCGGCCAGTATTCGTCGAGGTTGAACGTCACGACGGATCGGAACGACACTCCCTCTTCGCGGTGGAGCCGGATCAACTCGTCATACACGCCGACCGGCGTACTCCCGGTGGCAAGGCCGAGGACGGTCTTCCGACCGGCCGCAGCGCGCGACTGCACCAGATCGGCGATCTCCCTGGCCACCGCCCGGCTCGCGTCGCCAGGCTGCTCGTAGACCGTCACCGGTAAGCGCTCGATCGGGCTGCCGTGCTGATGCGTCGCTTGCGGTAGCGGCCCGCGGTAGATCGGCAGCAGGGCCTCGGCAGCCGGGCTGCCGCCAGCCTGCCCCCGCTGGACTGCAGGTTGCGTCGTCATGGTGGTTCCGGTGTTCCCTTGGTCGACCCCGTTGGTCATCACAAAACCCCCACAAAGCGGGCTGTATGCAGATGACGCAGGAATCGTTAGGCAGGCCGTGAAGAAGGTGTTTGCCGCTCGATGCGCCGGTTGACACCGCCAAAAAACCCGCCCCCTTTTTTTGGGGGAGGGGTGTTGCGAGTGGAAAAAGACAGGGACGACTTTTTCCACGGTCTCATCATCAGATCAGCTTCGTCTTGCCCGGGATGGCAATCGGCTGCGGAGGAAGCGCCGGGCCGAAATCCCACGACGGCGGCGCGAGATCTTCCTTCGATTCCCACACCTGATCCCAGGTGACATCCTGGCCGGTGTAGGCGCTCATTCGAGCCATGATGGCCATCGCGGTGCTGTTGGTCATCCGCACGCCGTCGTTGATCGGCTTGCCGGCACGGATGGCGGCAAAGAGCTCGTCGTGCTCCTGCTGGTACATGTCGTTCTTCTTCGCGTCACTCTGCCATACCTTGCCGTCGGTGACGATCTCGTGCCTGTCCTGGAAGCCGCTGACAGAGGCGTAGCCATTGGCCCCCATGATGTAGTCGCTGTTGTCGTTAACGCAGTTGGGGAAGTGGCGGCACATGTGGAAGCCACGGCTGCCGTCGGCATATTCAAAGGTGGCGCCGAAGTGGTCGTAGATGTTGTTGCCCAGCGGCACGTCGGGGCGCACTTCGCGGCCACCGGTGCAGACGACGCGCACCGGCGGAACATCCTTCATTGCCCAGGCGATCTTGTCGAGGGAATGGACCGCCTGTTCGGCGATGTGGTCGCCGGAGAGCCAGGTGTAGTACTGCCAATTGCGGATGTAGAACTCGAGGTCGCTCCACCCCGGCTGCCGCGGCACCTCGCCCCGGAAACCGGCGGCGTTGTAGGTGGTGTAGACGGCCCGCACCGGGCCGATTGCCCCGTAGTGGATGCGGTCGAAGATGTCGCGTTCGCGGGCCGAATAGCGCCAGCAGAATCCGGCGACGAGGTTGATCGCCTTCTCGGTGGCGAGCTTCACCGTCTCGCGGATGCTCCGCAGCCCCGCCGAATCGACCGCCATCGGCTTCTCGCAGAAGATCTGCTTCCCCGCTTCGACGGCCGCCTTGAGATGAAAGGGACGGAAGGCCGGGGGGGAGGCGAGAAGGACAACGTCGCAGGTTTCGATGAGCTGCTTGTAGCCGTCAAGCCCGGTGAAGCGACGGTCGGCGGAGACATCAAACCGCTGCGCCCAGGTCGGATCGGCAGCCGCCTTCTCATCGACGACGCGCTGGAGAATGCCGGCGCCACTCTCGGCCCGATCGGGGAAGGCATCGGCGATCGACCACAAAACGACCCCCGGATCAGCCGACATCGCCTGCGACGCAGCGCCCGACCCCCGGCCGCCGCAGCCGACGAGCCCGACCTTGAGGCGGTCGCTTCCGCCGGCGTTGGCCCCCCGGGCCACCGACACCGAAAGCGCCGCCGCGGTGGCTGCCCCGGCGGCAACAAAGCCGCGCCGCGACACGCCGGTGGCGCTTTGCTCGGCTGTCGGCGGAATAATCGATACGGAGCCGTTGGAACGCGTCGCCATGAGTCCCTCCCTTTGATTCGAAGCTCCACAAGGCTACTTTGCCCAGGAAGCCCCCGTCAACCGGCGCACGGGAGTGCGCCGAACCATCCAGGGACCCGCTCATGTCCGCTGATTCCGTTCCCGATCGCCCTCGAGCGCTCGCGCTCATGGCCCATCCGGACGACATCGAGTTCGTCGCCGCCGGCACGCTCCTCCTCCTCGCCGAGGCCGGCTGGGAGATCGATTACTGCAACATCGCCAACGGCGACTGCGGCAGCATGGTCACCGACCGTGCCGAGACGGCGCGGATCCGGGCCCGCGAGGCGCGCGACGCCGCCGCACTCCTCGGCGCCACGTTTCACCAGAGCGTGAGCAGCGATCTGATGATCTTTTACGACGAGCGCCACCTGCGGCGCGTGGCGAGCGTCGTCCGGGCGGCGCGGCCGCGGATCGTCCTCACGCACTTCCCCGACGACTACATGGAAGACCACATGAACGCCTGCCGGCTCGCGGTCACCGCGGCGTTCGTCAAGGCGATGCCGAACTTCGTCACCGAGCCCCCCCTCGCCCCGGTGCCGGGGGACGTGTTCGTCTATCACGCCATGCCGCACGGCCAGTGCGACGGCCTGCGGCGCCCCGTCACACCCGAGCTCACCGTCGACACGACGAGCGTCCAGCCCCGCAAGCGCGCCGCCCTCGCGGCCCACGCCAGCCAGAAGGCCTGGCTCGATTCGACGCAGGGGATGGACAGCTACCTCGACACCTGCGACGAGGTGTCGCGCCGGGTGGGGAGCCGGTGGGGCGGATGCGAACATGCCGAAGGCTGGACGCGCCACCTCCATCTCGGGCTGGCCGCCCACGAGGCCGACCCGCTCGCCGAGGCCCTTGCCGGCAAGGTGACCTTTCAGCGACGCTGACTTCCCACCGGATCGACCGAGAAATCTCCGCGGCAGCCAAGCCCCTGCCCCACTTTCCAGAGGACCACGCCCATGACCATGTCACGCCAACCGAGCCGGGTCGCTCCCGAGTGGTGGGATTACACGACGCTCCCCTCCGATCTCATCCGCGAAGCGGCGGCACTGTCGATGCACGACATGGAACGGCTCTCGCGCCCCGGCTTCCGCGTCGTCTTCTACGACACGCTCGAAGACTTCTACCTTGCCGAGGCGCTGGAATACATCGAAGCCTGGCGGCAAGCGAAAGCCGACGATCCGGTGGGGATCTGCGGGCCGATCGGGCCGACGGAGCAACTGCCGCTCGTGGCCAGGCTCGTCAACGCGCTCGACCTCAATCTGCGGCACGCCCACTTCTGGGGGATGGACGAGTGGGTCGAGGATGGCGTCGCCGTCCCCGTCACGCACCCGCTCTCGTTTGAGCGGGCCGACCGCGAGCTGTGCTTCAATCGGATCCGCCCGGAGCTGCAGATGCCGGAGGCCAATCTCCACTTCCCCAAGGCCGACGTCAGCGCGTATGTCGCCAGTTGGGACACGGCGCGGTGCGCCGTCATGCAGGGGGGACAGGGAGACATCAAACACTGGGCCTTCAACGATCCACTTCGGCGCACTGGCCTCCACGCCGACGCCCCGCCGACCCCGGAGGAATACCGCAGCCTCGGCACGCGCGTCGTCGAGCTCCATCCGATCACGCTCGCCCAGAACGCCCGCACCAGCGGCGGCGGCAACATCACGATGGTGCCAAAGCAGGCCGTCACCGTCGGCCCTAAAGAGACCTGGCGCGCGGAGAAAGTCTCGATCTGGCATGCCGGCACGCACGACAACCCGCTCGGCCAGCGGCTGACGGCGCTGATGATCTCGAAGCGCTTTGTCGACGCGAGCACGCCAATGTCGCTCTTGGCCGATCATCCCAACGTGCAGTTCAACTACTATCGCGCCGGCCTCGGCAGTTGCGCCGTAGAAATGCACTGACTGTACGGGGATGAAGCCATCCCTGGCCTTCATCCCCTGGGGTGCGCCGCCGCATCCTTGCGACGGATGGCCGTCGCGTGTCGGATGAAGCCATCCCTGGCCTTCATCCCCTGGGGTGCGCCGCCGCATCCTTGCGGCGGATGGCCGGCGCGTGAGGGATGAAGCCATCCCTGGCCTCTCCCCCAAACCACGTTTGAGCGAGGGGCTGCCCGTACCCCGGGAGACGGCCTCGCCGGTCAGCGCAGGATAGGAGGGCGAAAGCGCAAGCGGCGCGGAGAGAGCGGAGGGCAGGGATGCCCGCAGCGAACGTCCGGCGACGGGGTGCGGGCAGTCCCGAAGCCACGTTTGATCTCGGCTCATCTATGACAGTGGGTGGCCAGCCTGTTGGTGGTTCATCGGCGGGGCCGGCAAAAGTTTCGTCGTTCCTCGGGGGAACCTCGTCACTCCTCAAGCGTTCGCCGATCCCCGCCTCGCCTACGCGCTGGCATCGACGATCACCGCGAGTGCCGCGGGCAGTCCCGAAGCCTGCCACAGCGGACTGCAGCGCAACGTCTCGCGAAAATTGGTAGCCACCCCGGCGGGATACGGGATAATCAGCGGAGGTTTGTTGCACACACTGTCGAGGTAAGCCCCTTGTCCTCCGCTGCACCCCTCTCCGAAGGCCTCGCCGTCCGCGGCCTCGTCAAGATCCACCCCGGCCCGGTCTGTGCGCTCAAGGGGGTCGAGCTCGATGTCCCCCAGGGGATGTTCGGCCTCCTCGGCCCCAACGGCGCCGGGAAGTCGACCTTCATGAGCATCGTCGCGGGCCTTGTCGAGCCGACGGCCGGGAGCGTCTGGCTCGACGGCACGAACATCGTCGAGAAGCCGGCGTTTGTCCGCGAGCGGCTCGGGTTCCTGCCGCAGGATTTCGGGTTTTATCCCGATCTCTCCGGGCAGGCGATGCTCGAGTTTCTCTTGCGGCTCAAGGGGATCAGCGGACCGAAGGGGCGGGCAGCCCTCGCCGGCGAGCTTCTCGAGCGCGTCAATCTCACCGACGCCGCGAAGCGGAAGGTCGGCGGCTACTCCGGCGGCATGCGGCAGCGGCTCGGGCTCGCCCAGGCGATCGCCGGCAATCCGCGGATCCTGATTGTCGACGAGCCGACGGCTGGTCTCGACCCCGAAGAGCGGCAGCGGTTCTACCGGCTGCTGGCGGAGATGAGCGTCGGCCGGGTCGTGCTCCTCTCCACCCACATCGTCGATGACGTCGCCACCCTCTGCCCGCGTCTCGCGGTGATCCGCTCCGGTGAAGTCGTCTCCGACACGACGCCCACCGCAGCCCGCACGGCCGTCGATGGCCTCGTCCGCGAGGGGTTTGTCGACGATGCCGCGCTGCCTGCCTTCGCCAAGGAGCAGCGCATGCTCTCGGCCGTCCTCGTCGAGGGGCGCACCAACCGGGTGCGGATCTTCCTTCCCCCCGACGCCGAGGCGCCGCAGGGCTTCGTGCCGAGCCCCGGCACGCTCGAAGATGCCTACCTCGTCCTCATGCGTTGCCCGCCCCACGAGATACCCGGGCCGCTGGCACGGGCGATCCCTGCTTCGGCCACTGCCGCCGGAGGTGCCCGATGATCAACCGCCTTCTCGCCTTCCCGCGGCTCGAGCTGAAATCGTTCTGGAAGCGGCCGTTGCCCAACTTCATGTTCAACATCCTGGCCCTGCTCTCGTTCGGGCTCGTGGCCGGCGGCGTGCAGGTCGCGGCCGGCTCGGCCGACACCGGCGGGGCGAAGCTCGCCATCAATGGCGGGTTCAACCTCGCCTTTGTCGATGTCGTGATCTTCGCCATCGTCCTCCCCTTCTTCGCGGCGGTGGCCTGCGGCATGCCGCTGCTCGTCGACGGCGACCGGCGGATCCAAAAGCTGCTCACGGCCACCCCGCTTTCCTGGCAGGAATACGCCTGGAGCCGGTTCTTCGCGGCGCTCGCCGTGCTCGGGGCGGTGCTCGCCGCCTGGCTCGTCTGCCAGATCACGATCTATCAATCCTGGCCGATCGACACGACGCAGCGGGTGCGGACGACGTTCTCACTGTGGAACTACCTCGCGCCGCTGATCTGGTTCGCCCTGCCGATGGTGGTCTTCACCGGCGGGGTGTCGATGTGGGCCGGGGTGCGCACGCGGCAGCCGGTGCTCGTCTTCGCGCTCCCGGTCGTGATGGTCGTCGCCGGGATCTTCTTCCTCTGGGACTTCAACCCCGAGTGGCTGCCGCGCTCGGTCGACCGGCTCATGCAGGCCGTCGAGCCGACCGGATTTCGGTGGTTCTCGCGCACGTTCCTTTCGGAGGACCGGGGCGTCGCCTACTACAACTCCGCCCGCGTCGTGCCCGACAGCCTCTTTCTTTGCAGCCGGCTGGTCCTCATGGGCATAGGGCTCACGGCCGTGTGGGCCACCGGCCGGCGCCTCGCTCACGCCGAACATGACGACCGGCGCGTGGGGAATGCCGACAGCCTCCTCGCCGCCGCCCGTGCCGCGGGGCCGACAACGATCGAGCATGCCGCGGTGGCCGCGCGCGGAGCCCTTCCTGCAGCGACGATCCGCCTCCCCGGCTTTGTGGAGACGGTGCGAACGATCCTCCGGCAGGAGACCTGGTCGCTGCTGAAGAGCCCGGGGCTGTGGCTGTTCGGGCCGTTGATCCTCGTCCAGACCTGGGCCGCAACGACTTTGAGCCCCGGGACGCTCGACACCGAGGAGCTGATGACCACCGGCGCCGCAGCGAGTGTCGCGCGCGGAGCCCTCGCGCTCCTCCTCGGCCTGCTGATTCTTTTTTACACGGTCGAAAGCCTGGTCCGCGAGGAACGCGTGGGACTGTCCGGGATCCATCGCGCCTGCCCCGTCCCCACCGCCGGCGTGCTCGCCGGCAAAGTCCTCGCCAATGCCGTGATGGCGCTGGTGATCGTGGCCTTCACGGCGCTGGCGATCGCGATCACGCTCCTCGTGCAGCGATTCCAGACGGGGATCGCGGTGCCGCTCGAGCTGCCGGTGCTCGCCCTGATCCTCGGCGGGCTCCTTGTCCCGACGCTCGTCGTCTGGGCGGCCTGGGTGATGCTGCTCCATGCCCTCGTGCGCAACCGGTTTGCCACCTACGCCCTCGGCGTGGCGACGCTGATCCTCACCGGCTTCCTCACTCGCTACGGCTGGCTCAACTGGCTCACCGCCTGGAATCTCGGCGGCGGGGCCGTCGGCTGGAGTGAGCTCGACCGGCTCGGCTTCATGTGGCCGGCGCTCGTCGCCAATCGGCTCGTGATGCTGGCGCTGGCGGCGCTGCTCGTGGCGCTTGCCCTCAAGATTTGGCCGCGCCGGCTCCCCGATCTCCGCGCCGCGTTCGACAGGCTCCGTCCGGCGGCCTTCTTCAAGGCGGCACTGGCGCCGGCACTCGTGGCCCTGCCGCTGGTGGCCCTCGGTATCTACACCGGCCAAAAAGTCCGCGCCGGCTACGAGGGGAAGCCACAGACGAATGCCGAAAAGGCCTACTGGCGGCGCAACTCGACCACCTGGGACAACGCCCCCTCGCCGGCCCTCGACCGGGTCGAGGCGACCGTGAAGCTGTTCCCCGACCAGCGCCGGCTCGAAGTCGTCGGCACCTACACGCTCCGCAATCCCCACGCGCTGTCGATGCGCGAGATTCCCCTGACTGTCGGCCCTCACTTCAAGCAGACCTCCGACTGGACGATCGACGACCAACCAGTCGATGCGACGAAGAAAGATCAGCCGGCCCCGTCGATCGAGAACCGCAGCGGGCTGTATGTCGTCAGGCCGCCGCAGCCTTTGGCAACGGGGGAGAGCGTCCGCGTCGGATTCCGGCTCGAAGGGCAGTTCCCCGACGGGTGGTCAAAGCTCTCTGGCGGGGCGGGAGAGTTCGTCCTTCCCAGTGGCGTCGTGCTCACGAGCTTTAGCCCGAGCTTCCTCCCCGTGCCAGGATTCGTCGACTCCGTCGGCGTCGACAACAAAAACCGGCGCGACGCGAAGGAATACCCGCTCGACCACTGGAAGACCCGCGTCGATCCCGCCTTCGGGCCCGCCTGGTCAAGCGACGTGCAGCTGACGATCGAGGGGCCGTCGGGCTGGGTCATGAACGGCTGCGGCGTCGAGACCGTGAACGAGGAGCTCGGGGAAGGGCGCCGTCGCGTCGTCTGGAAGACCGAACACCCGGTGCGCTTTTTCAACATCGTCGGCGGGCCGCTCAAGGCCGCGCCGGGCCGGCGATCGACGGTCTACTTCGACCCGCGCACCGAGCACAACGTGCCGACGATGGTGCGGGCGCTCGATGCGGCGCGCGAAAAGTATGGCCAGTGGTTTTGCGAATATCCCTGGACGAATCTGCGGGTCACCGAGTTCCCCGGGATCGCCGGCTATGCCCAGGGCTTTCCGGGCAACATCTCCTTCTCCGAGGATATCGGCTATCTCGCCAAGCCGCTCAAAGTGACCGATCTGGCCACGGGCCGCGAAGAGGGAAAAATCGACGCCGCCTTTTACATCGTCGCCCACGAGGCGGGGCACCAGTGGTGGGGCAACATCGTCACGCCAGGGAAGGGGCCCGGCGGCAACATCATCTCCGAGGGGCTCGCCGAGTTTTCGGCGCTGATGCTTGTCCACCATGAGCTGGGGGAGGAACAGGGAAAGACCCTCCGCCGCCGTTGGGAGCAGAGCTATGTCTTCGGCCGCCGCGCCGACAACGAGCGGCCGATCAACCGCATCGACGGGTCGCGTCCCGGCGACGGCGTCGTCACCTATCAGCGCGCCGGGTGGGCCTTCTGGATGCTGCGGACGGTGATGGGGGAGGAGGCGATGCTCGCTGGACTGAAAGACTTCATCGCGAGGTGGCGCCATGGCGTCGAGACTGCCGACGGCCTCGATTTCCCCCTCATCGAGGATCTTCTCGAGAGCCTCCGGCCGCACGCCCCCGACCAAGCCGCGTTTGACGACTACGTCGGCCGGTGGATCCTCGGCAAGGATCTCCCCGATCTCGAGGTGCGCGAAGCGAAAGTCGAGAAGACCGCTGCCGGCTACCGGGTCACAGGGCAGCTTGCCAACATCGGCACCGGCCGGGCCGCGGTGAAAGTCCGCGTCGAGGGGAAGAAGCCCGAGGGGAAGGAGGCGCAGCGCCCGGGGAGCGAGGCGACGGTGGAGGTGACGGCCGACGCCCCCAGCGTGATCGACATCGAGACCGACTTCCCCCCGGAGCGGATCGTCGTCGATCCCGATGTCGAGCTCCTGTTCGCGGGGCGGAAACGGGCGGAGACGGCACTGCCAAGTCCGTGAATGGCAGCAGCGGGTGGGAATCTCCCTGATTGGCGGAAGGACCCGGGGGGTCGGCACCGGCGAAGGTTGCGTTGAGCCATTCAAGCGCCTTTGGAATCCCGTTGCAGATCAGCGAGTCGTGATGATCGCCGCCGGGCATCTTGACGAATTCCACCCCCTTGCCAGCCCCCTCCATGGCCTCGACGAAACGCACGGCGTCCGCCACCGGCATCATGGTGTCCCCTCGGCCTGGAAAGAGAACAGCGGCGGCAGGAATCGATCGACGTGGTTGATCGGAGAATAGTCGGCACAGAACTTCCGGACCTCGGTGAAACACGGTTCGAGTGTGGCGAAGTTGTCCTGGTGGAGGCGGGTGACGTCGACACACGGCGCGAAGGCGACGCAGGCCTTGATCTCCGGATTGCTCTCGGCCGCCAGCAAGGCGAGCGTGCCGGCGGAACTGTGGCCGACCGCGGCGATCCGCCGGGGATCGACCTGCGGCAACGATTGTTCGATGAATGCCAACACGCTTTCGACGTCGGAGAGCCCAGCGCGACGAGCCCTCATTCCGTCAATGGCTTGCTGTTGACCGGAGTCATCGGACTGGAAATCGGGTTCAACAGGCCGTCGGGCACGCCTGCCACGAGCAGCATGGCACCGGCGGCGCGGTGGGCGCCGGGCGCGGGGCTCCGCCAGCCTTCGGCGCCGGGGCGATCGCGGGGGCGTCCAGCGGCACCTTCAGCTCACTGCCGCATCCGGGGCACTTCACGACCTTGCCGGCGGCCATCTCCGGGGCCTTATACCACTTCCGGCAGGCCAGGCAGTCGACACGGATCGGCATCGTTCCCCCTTTCGCGTTGTGCTCTGCCCCCGCTCGAATCCCCAGGGAGGAAGATAGCGGCGAAGGCCGGTAGGGCCAAGCGTTCGGTCGGGGCGATCTGTCCCATCCGAAGGTCGACGGTCTACACTTCTCTCCGGTCCCCTTTTTCCCTTCACCGGCCCTTCCCGGCTTCATCCTCGCCCCCGTCGAGAGGAACCTCCGATGCGATGTCAGCGCCCCATCCTGGATGCGATCACGATCGCCGTGGCCTGTACTTGGCTGGCGACGATCGCCCTCGGCGCCCGCGCCCAGGCACCTTCCGCAGGTGACTGGCCGCAGTTCCGGGGGGGACCGGCGCTGGGGCTGGTCGCAGATGCGACGCTCCCGCTCGCCTGGGACAAGTCTCCCGGCTCCAAGGGGAAGATCGTCTGGCGGTCGGCAATCCCCGGCGCGGGATGGTCGCAGCCGGTGAGTGTCGATGGGCGCATCTATCTGACAACGGCCGTGATCCCGGGGGGACGGAAGCCGAAGGGGATGTCGGGAGGGGTGATGGATCTCTCCACGATGGGGTGGGGGAAGCCGCCGAAGGATCCGGTCCAGTGGCGCGTGCTCTGTCTCGACGCCACGGACGGGAGCCTGATCTGGTCGAAGACCGTCATCGAGCAGGCCCCGAAATATGCCACCCATGCCTCCAACACCTACGCCACGGAAACCCCCTGCGCCACGCCCGACGGCGTGTGGGCCTTCTTCGGCGCCACCGGCACTGTCGTCGCCCTCGACCGCGACGGCAACGAGCGCTGGAAGCGCGAGTATGGCCCGCAGCCGATCACGAACGCCTTCGGCACCGGCGCCTCGCCGGTGCTCCACGATGGCAAGCTCCTCGTCCAGCTTTACAACGACGATGTCGGTGATCTCCACTGCCTCGATGCCGCCACCGGCGCTGATCTGTGGACGGCCACCCGCAACAAGGGGGCCTCGTGGGCCACGCCCATCATCTGGAACAACGGCGGCACCACCGAGGTGGTGACCGGCGGCCAGGGCTCGATCGTCGCCTACGGCCTCGCCGATGGAAGCGAGCGCTGGCGCTACGGCGGGCTCGACACGTCGTTTGCCTGTTCGCTCGGCGCCGATGCCGAAGGGGTCTACTTCGGGACCTCGAGCCCCGGCTCGAAAGCTCCGGCGGCGGCGATCCTCGCCGGCGCCAGCGGTGATGTCTCGCCCGGCAAAGACGGGGGAACCAGCGCCACCGTCCCCTGGAACCGCAACAAGAGCGGGGCCGGCATGCCCTCCCCGGTCGTCGTCGGCGACTTCCTCTACTTCTTCGGCAACACCGCCGTCTGCTACGACAAGCGGACGGGGGAGGAGAAGTACCGCAAACGCCTCCCCGGCGGGACGCAGGCGGTCGGCTGCCCGATCGTCGTCGGTGACCGGATCTACGTCGTCAACGAGCTCGGCAAGACGATCGTTCTCAAGACCGGCCCCGATTACGAAGTCCTCGCCGAATCGGATCTGGGCGCCGACGGGGAGGTGTTCTGGTCGACCCCGGCGGTGGCCGGCGACGCGCTCCTCATCCGTTCCTCCGACGCGGTCTATTGCATCCGCGGTCAGTGAGCCCCTGACTCGCTCCGCGCCTCCCCCTTGGCACTGAAGGCTCATCATGCGCCCCAATCGGCTCCTCGTCGCGCTCATCGTCGCTGTGGCTGCCTGCTTTGCCCCGGGATCCGCTGTTGCGGCCCCGCCCCTCAAAGTCGGCATGGAACTGGCCTACCCGCCGTTTGAGATGACCGACGCGGCCGGTAAGCCGACGGGGGTGAGCGTGCGGATCGCCTCGGCACTCGGGAAACACCTCGAGCGCGACGTGGTGATCGAGAACATCGCCTTCGACGGACTGATCCCCGCCCTCAAAGTCGGCAAGATCGACTGCATCATCTCGTCGATGACGGCGACCCCGGAGCGGGCCAAGTCGATCGCCTTCTCGGAGCCCTATCTGAAGACGGGGCTGGCGCTCCTCGTGGGGGCAAAGTCGGCGGTAAAAGGGGCCGATGATCTCGACATCAAGGGGCGGACGGTGGCGGTGAAGAAGGGAACCACCGGCCACCAATTCGCCTCGTCAACCTTCAAGCAGGCCCGCCTCCTCGTCCTCGACAAGGAGTCTGCCGCGGTCCTCGAGGTGGTCCAAGGAAAGGCCGACGCCTTCATCTACGACTCCCTCTCGGTCTATCAAAACCACAAGCGTCATCCCGACAGCACGCGGGCCCTTCTCCGACCGTTCCGCGAGGAATCTTGGGCCGTCGGGCTGCGGCCGGCCGACGGCGACTTGCGCGCGCGGGTGAACTCGTTCCTCAAGGCGTTCCGGGCCGACGGCGGCTTCGAGAAACTCGGCGACGAGTTCCTCCCCGAAGAGAAGGCGGCCTTCAAGGCCGAGGGGATCCCCTTCTACTTTTGAGCCCGTGCATGTCCGAATCCCATCCCGCTCCGACGTCGTTCCGGCAAGCCGCTGCGAACGGTTGCCTCCGCCGGCTGTCGGCCACCGCGATCCTCGCCGGCGTGCTCGTCACGGGGTGTGCGCGACCGGCCGCGCCGCCGCCGACAGCCCCCGTCGCGGGCGAGGAATCGCTGCGGCAGTCGCCGCCTGTTGAGCCGGTCGAGGCCTGGGCCGGCCCGATCTGGTTCACCGACGTGACGGCCGCGGCGGGGATCGATTTCGTTCATCACTCCGGCGATTCGGCGGAGAAGCCGTTTCCGTCGGCCAACGGCAGCGGCCTCGGGGCGATCGACTTCGATCTCGACGGCCGCCACGATCTCGTCTTCGTCAGCGGCGTTCCCTTCCCCGTCGACGAGACTGCGATGAGTCAAAGCGCCCGCTGCTTCCGCAATCTCGGCAGCTGGCGGTTCGACGACGTCACCGAGCGGTGTGGCCTGCGGTATGCCCGCTACGGCCATGGCGTCGCCGTCGGAGACCATGACGGCGACGGCTTCCCCGACCTGTTCGTCACCGGCTACGGGGGCGACATCCTGTTCCACAACCGTGGCGACGGCACGTTCGAACCGAGCGGCCCGGCGGCAGGCCTCGACGACGGCCGGTGGAGCTCGAGTGCTGCCTTCGTCGATGCCGACGGCGACGGTCTCCTCGATCTCTATGTCTGCCGGTATGGCAAATGGACGCCGGAGACGAATCCTTACTGCGGCGACCGGGCCGCCGGCCTGCGGGTATTCTGCAGCCCGCTGACGGTCGAGCCGGAGGCGGACGTGCTGCGGCGCAACAACGGCGACGGCACCTTCACCGACGTGACAGCGGCGGCGGGCGTCGACGGCCGGCCCGGCCGGGCCCTCGGCGTGATCGCTGCCGATGTCAACGGCGACGGATCGATCGATCTCTACGTCGCCAACGACATGAACCCGAACTCCCTCTGGCTCGGGGACGGCCGGGGGGCATTCCGAGACTCCAGCGACCTGTCGGGCACCGCCTACGATCATGAGGGGCGGGTCAAGTCGAGCATGGGGGTCGACCTCGCCGACACCGGCAACCGCGGGCAGGTCGACATCATGGTCACCGACTTCCAGGGGGAGGCGAGCCTGTTCTTCGCCGGCTCGGCCGACGGGATCTTCCGCGACGTCAGCGACACCAGCGGCGCCGGATCACCGAGCCTGCCGTACGTGAGCTGGGGGATCCAGTTCGCCGACTTCGACCTCGATGGCTGGAACGATGCGGTGATCACCAACGGCCATGTCGGTGACGACCGGCACAAGACCGGCGACAGGGCCCTGCTCCAGCAGCTTCCCCTCTTCCTCCACAACCAGCGCGGCCGGTTCCGCGAGCCCCCCCGCGACCAGCTCGGTCCCTACTTCCTCACCAAGCACCAGGGGCGGGGGGTCACCGCCGTCGACCTCGACAATGACGGCGATCACGACCTCGCCCTCAACCACCGCGATGAACCGGCCACCCTTCTCCGCAACGACCGTGGCCATCCGCAGCAGAAAGGAACAACGAGCACCGTTCTCCGGCTCGTGGGCACGGCGGGCAACCGCGATGGTCTCGGCGCCGTGGTGACGATGACCGCTGGCGACCAGATCCGCACCGAGCATGTGAAGGGGGGAGGCGGCTATCAGTCGTCGCGCGATCAGCGCGTGCTCTTCTCCCTTTCTGCCGACGGCCCCGCCCCCTCGTTCTCGATCCGTTGGCCCGGGGGGCGGATCACGCCGCTGCCGGAGATCGTTGGTGGCGGGCAGTGGCTCGTCATCGAACCGGCCACCCCCGACGCCCAGCCGCTGGCTCTGCGCGAGGATCCTCCCCGATGAGTCGTTCCTCCTCACGCCTCTGTCATTCCCGGCGTCTGGCCGTGGCGTACCTCGCGATCATCCTCCTGGCTGTGCCCGTGGCCTGCCGCCCCGGATCCCCGGTGCCGGGCGGGCCGGCGAAGGGGCCCGAGGTGAAGCCGGCCCCCCGCCAGAGCGACGGGGCGCGGAAGACGGTCGTGGCGACGCCGCGGCCGGCGCCCGCCATTCCTCCCCGATTTGTCGATGTTGCCCGCGAGTCGGGGATCGATTTCACCTACTTCAACGACGAAGCCGCCGGCAATTGGCTGATCGTCGAGGTGATGGGAGGGGGCGCCGCCTGGCTCGACGTCGATCTCGACGGCTGGCTCGATCTTTACCTGACGGAGGGCTGCCGGCTGGAGAAGTCAGCGGTCGGGGATGGCGAGCACCGCGACCGGCTCTACCGTGGCCGGGGCGCGGCGGGCTTTCGCGACGTGTCGGCCGTGGCTGGCATCAGCGACGATCACTACGGCCAGGGGGTCGCTGTCGGCGACTATGACGCCGACGGGTTCCCCGATCTCTACCTCGCCAACTTCGGCCCCGCCGTTCTCCTTCACAACAACGGCGACGGCACGTTCACCGACGTCACCGCCGCCGCCGGGATCGAGTTTGCGAAGTGGGGCACCAGCGCCGCCTTCGCCGATCTCGACCACGACGGCCAGCTCGACATCTACGCCTGCACGTTCCTCGACAATCGGCTCGGCAACAACAAAGCCTGCGACTATCCGCAAGGGCGCGGCTACTGCGGCCCCGGCAGCTATGTCGGCGAGCAGGATCAGGTGTGGGTGGGCCGGGGAGACGGGACGTTCGTGGAACGTTCCGCTGACCTCGGCTTCACCGAGACCAACGGCCGCGGGAAGGGGCTCGCCGTATCGGTCGTCGACCTCGACGACGATCTCGTCCCCGAGGTCTATGTCGGCAACGACATGACCCCCAACTATCTCTACACACGGCGCGCTCCGCAGGGGACCCCGGCCCGGTACGAGGAGCTCGCCACCTCGGCCGGCTGTGCGGTGAGCGACGATGGCGAGAACGAGGCCTCGATGGGGATCGTCACCGAGGACTTCGACGGTGACGGCCGCCCCGACCTGTTCCTCGCCCACTTCTATCAGGCGAAGAACACGCTCTACCAAAACCTCGGCCAGCTCCTCTTCGCCGACGTCAGCCGGAAGACGCGGATCGCCGCCACGAGCCTCCACAACCTCGGCTTCGGCACCGTGGGGCTCGATTGGGACCGCGACGGCTGGATGGAGATGTTCGTCGCCACCGGGCATGTCCTCGGGCCCCGCGTCCAGCCCTACCAAATGCAGCCGCAGCTCCTCTGGCAGGCCGCCAACGGCACGTTTGTCGATGTTTCCGACGACGTCGGCGGCGCCTACTTCGGCGGAAAATGGCTCGGTCGGGCCGCTGCCGGCGCCGACTACGACAACGACGGCGATCTCGATATCTCCGTCAGCCACAACATCTCCCCCGTCGCCCTCCTCCGCGACGACACGGCCGCCCCGGGCCGGTTCCTCGGCCTCGACCTCCGCACCCCCTCACGGATCCCGCCGATCGGCGGCCGGGTCGAGGTGAGCTGTGAGGGCCGGAAGACCATCCGGCCGATCGCCTCCGGGGGGAGCTATCTTTCCAGCCCCGATCCGCGGATCCTCGTCACCCTCCCCGCGGGAGAATCTCCGGCCGAAGTCACGATTCATTGGCCCTCCGGACGGGTCGACCGCTTCAGCCTCAGGGGGGATGCCTACTACCGGGTTCTCGAGGGGGAGAGCCCGGAGCGAGCGACGGGCGACTCGCTCGACGACCAGGGTACGTACCGCCGGGATGGGCCGGGAACCGTGGGGATGCGATGATGAGTGAGGCTCCGGATTCTCCGCCGCCCGACCGACCAACCTCCACGACCTTCCTGCCGTGACCCATTCGCCTCCGCCTTCCGCCGAGCCGCCGCGCGTCTCCGGAACCCCGTTTTTCCGCACACCCCTGCGGAAGCTCTTGGCGGTCGGCGTCGCGATCGCCGCCGCCCTGGGGGGCGTGGTCGCCTGGCAATGGTGGCAGGAAGGCCCGCTCCGCGACGCCGAGGCGGCACTGGCCCGTGGTCAGGCCCCGCGGGCCCTGGCGCTGGCCGAGTACTACCTCGATCTCCATCCCGGCTCCGAGCGGGCCGAGGCCGATCGGGCCCGGGCGCTCTCCGATCTGGGCCGTGCCGACGAGGCGATCGAGATCTACAAACGCATCGGTGCCGCCACGATCGACGAACTGCGGGCCTGGGCCAGGGCCCACATGGTTCGCAGCGAGTGGTCGCGGGCCGCCCCGCTCCTCGAACAGAGCGTGCGGCTGCGCCCGGCCGATGCCGATGCCCTCTACGAGCTGACCACCTGCCGCACGCGCCTCGGGCTCCTCACGGAGGCCCTCGAGAGCGCCGAGCGGTTCACCGCCCTGCCCGGCCAGGGAGCCCGGGGCAACATCCTCCTCGGCGCGATTCAAGCCGACCGGAGCAATCCCGACGAAGCGATCCTCGCCTACCAGGGTGCCGAGGCCCTCGCTCCGGACGGTCTCGGCCTCCAGCTGCCGCCGGAGGAATTCTTCGAACAGTTCGGCACGCTCCTCCTCAATCAGGGGCGCGACGCCGAGGCAATCCCGCTTTTCGAGCGGAGCCTCGCCGCCCGCCCGACGGCCTCCACCCACTCCCTCCTCGGCAAGGCCCTGGCCCGCACCGGCGACATCGAGGGGGCGCGGCGCAATTGGAACGCCGCGATCGAGCTCGATCCGGCCGGCGTCACGCCGCGTGAAGAGCTTGCCAATCTGGCGCTGGTCGCCGGCGATGTCACGGCGGCACGGGAGTGGCTCACCCCGTTCGAACGGCTCGCCGAGCAGCGCTTCGAATCGGCCTATCTCTTCCAGCGGCTGGCGGCGCTCGAGAAAGACGACACCGCCTTCGCCCGCTGGAAGGCCAAGGCCGACGAGCTGCGGGACCGGCAGCAACTGATCGCCTCGCTGGAGCAGATGATGGCCAGCTCCCCCGGATCCTACTGGGCGCAGGTTGTTCGGGCCCACAAGTTCGCAACCCTCGGCAACCGCGCCCAGGCTGCCGACCTGATCAACGGCATCAAACGCACCGACGATGAAGACCCGTTCGTGACCGAGCTGCGGGAAGCGGTCCTCGGAGACGGACCGCTCCCCGCGCTCGAACGAGTGCCCTTGAAGCAGTTTTGATCGGGCCGGCGACTACTTCTTCTTTTCCATCTGCTTCCGCATCGCTTCGGGCATTCCCTGCATGGCCTTCGCCTTCGGGTCACCCATCGCCTTCGCCTCTTCCTTCACCGGGGCGATCTCTTTAACCGCGCCACCGCAGCCCGCGAGCGTCAAGGCCCCCACCACCAGCACCGCCAACCCAGCAAAGCGCACCATCACAGCACCCCTTCGTTGAAGAATGAATCAAGCCGTATCAAACGATACCTACCAAACGATCCACACCAAAAGTCGTGGCCGGGCAAACCGGATCGTCACGATCCGGCCGGCATGGCGTCGGCCGTAAGTCCGTCACCGCCCGCCTGCCGACCGCGAAGCTCAATGTAGCCGCTCCAGGCTTCCGCTTCCTGGGGCCGGCCGATCTCCCGGTAGAAGGCGACCACCTCCCGAAGGCCGGCTGGATTGTCGAGTTGCCCGAGCACGACCCGCAAGTGATCGTGGATCTTGTCGTCCATGAGGGCCTCGAGTTTGGCCGCGCGCGCGCGCATCGCCGTTGCCCCCTCCTGATCCCCGGCGCGCGCGAAGCAGTTGGCGGCCCGGTTCATCGTCCGCCAGTCGATCGTCCCGGGCCAGGCGGCAAGCGATTCCGCATAGGCCGCCGCGGCGCCGGCCGGATCGTCGCGGACATCCTGGAGAACACGTCCCCGGGCGAGGAGATAGTCGCGGCCACGGTCGCCGGCCGGCCAACGGTCGAACTCCTCCCCCCCCCGGTCGATCTCGCCGAGATCGAGGAGGACATCGACGAGTGTGCCGCGGAAAAACGACTCCCAGGTCCCTTCCGGTGGATCCGCCACCGGGGTCTTGTCGAGCAGGTCGAGCGCGAACGGCAGATCCCCCTGGGTGCGGAACCACCGCGCCATCGCTCCGTTGCACAGCGGCGAATCGGGCTCCGACGCGCGGAAGCGCACAAGCCGGTTCGATTCCACGATCGCAGCATCGTCGATCGGCGAGATCCGGAAGGCCATCATCCGGTCGAGCTCGGAGGTCGACGTGAGCGGATAGAACTGGCTCAAGTACCAGTCACGGAGCACGATCGCCCGCTGCTCCTCCGGCCGCGACGCCAGCACCTTCCAGAAGAACGGCTCTGCCTCCTCGCTCCGCCGGGTCAAGTCGAGGAGCTTCCACATCAGGTAATTCGTGTCGCCGTCCTCGGGATCGATTTTCAGGGCCCGCCGCAGCGCCATCTCCGCAGGCGAGGGGCTGTAGTTGAGAAACAGCTCGACGCGCGCCTCGGCCAGACGGGCCTCGACGGCCTGCAGGGCATCGTCGGGGATCGTCCGTAACCGGGCGACCGACCCACCGATCCGCTGGTTGAGTGGAAGGGAGTCGTCCTTGACGAGCGCCTCGGCCCCGAGGAGATTGGCCTCGGGGCTGCGGGGATGGAGCCACAGATAGCGCTCGATCGGGGCGTGGACCTCGCTCCACAGCCCGTGCTTGGCTCGGAGCCGCGCCTCCCCCAGCCCCTGCCCGCTCCAGGCGACCGCACCGACCACCGCAGCGAGCAGCAGCCCCCCCGCCCCGAAAACGAGCCTCGAAAGCCGAGAGCGACTGCGGCTGGTATCGCCGGGCGTTGCAGCGTTGGCTGTGGTGCCATCGGGAAGATGCGCTGCAGACATCATCGGCGTCGCGGGCCTCCCTCCGCCGGACACCATCGGGCTTTCCTCCACGATGGCGGGAAACACGATGGCATGGAAACAGCCGCGGCCGCCGGAGGAATCGCCCTCCGGCGGCCGCTTGGAAGACAACAGGACGAGAGCCCCGATCAGTTGTCGTCGGAGACGGCCTCGGCACCGTTCCGGGTGCCGAGGGCCCACCAAACCTGATTGGAAACTCCGTCGGTGTAGAAGGCGACCGACCCGTCAGCCCTGCCCACGTTTACGCCACCGGTGTGGGCACTGGTCGCGGCCAGCACGTTCGTCCCCCACCAGTCGCTGTCGGTCGTCTGGCAGCTCTTCTCGTTCGGCATCATCGTGTGGGCATAGGCCGAGCCAGTGGCCGCCATCGACCACGACCAGCCACCGCCACGCATGACCCGGCCACCACCGGCGTCGTTCAGCGACGACTGCTTGAGGCAGTTGTTGCGGACGTCGGCGGTGCAGCTGCCAGCGTCAGCCCAATTGTAAACCTGCGACTTCCAAAGCTTCGGATCGTTGGTGACGTTGCCGTTCCAAGTCTCGATGATGAACTCCGAGTAGGCCGCCGTCTTGCTCAAGCCGTCGGTGATACTTGCCGTCGTGACCGGGGGCGCACCGTAGGTCTTTTCGTAGTTGCGATAGGAGGCGATGCCGTTGCTGCGGATCCGGCCGTCACGCTCCCCCTGATAGACACCGCCGGCGGTCGCGTGCTGCGTCCACGACGTGCCGTTGTTGATGGAGTAGGTGTGATTCGCCTGACCGCCGTTGATGGCGTTGGGATTCGACGGGCAATTGAAGGCGGGGATGCGGCCGCTCAACCCGGCGGAGTTGTAACCGGCCCAACCGGGGAAGTAGGCACCGGAATCCTTAGGATTCAGGTTCTTGGCGATTCCACCCTGCTCAATGAAGTTGAGGAGATAGACCTTGTCGGAGAAGTAGTAGGCATCGTACGGAGACGGCCCCCACCCGACGCTCTGCGGGAACATCTGGTTGGTGTCGTGGTGATTCTGCATCGCCAAGCAAATCTGCTTGAGGTTGTTGGTGCACTGCGAGCGGCGGGCCGACTCGCGGGCAGACTGGACAGCAGGCAGCAGAAGACCGACGAGCGTGCCGATGATGGCGATCACCACCAGCAACTCGACGAGCGTGAAGCCTTTACGGCGCACGCCAAGGGAACGATGAGACATGAAAACGCTCCTTTTGGGTCCAGAGCGGACGATTGGGAAAAGAGGAATGAGATATAGACACGCGAACTGGAAAAGAAACCCCCGTCAAACATCGTCAAAGCATAGTTGAATCCTTGTCTCATTTGCAAGGCTCAGGCCCCGGGAAAAGGCCGGGAAAACCTGGCTGGAGCGAGATCCACCCCCCCTCGATCCCCTCCAAATCGGCCTCGGCCCGATGGAAACCCCGATGGGAGCCCCAGTGGAAGCCAAGTGGGGGGGATCCCCGGGCCGGCTTCAAAAACCCTCGCCCCCGCCGCCGCCGAAGCCACCGCCGGAAAACCCCCCGCCGCCAGAAAATCCCCCCCCATCCCCGCCGCCAAAGCCCGATCCTTCGCTCGATCGGGGCCCCGAGGTCATCGCCTGGGAGGTCACCTGCCCCATCTGTCCGAGGCTCTGGGTGAGGCCGTAGGGCTGGAAGTGCCCCACCGGGCCGGTGCCGGTGTACCACTGGGGGGGCTCCTTGCAGATCCCCTCAAACGCCTTGGCCCAGCGCCCCTCCACCCCCAACGCCATCGCGTAGGGGAGGAAGCGTTCGAAAAGCTCAGGGGTCATCGGGAGGGTAGAGAGCCGGTGGGCATCGACCCGGGAGAGAAACTCCTGAAACCCGAGGATCGCCGTTCTCGCCTGCCCCCCCTTCGTTGTCCGGGCCGGCATGATGACGGCGAATCCGCCGAGGATCACGGCGGTGAGCACGCCGCAGAGGATCGCCTGCGGGATCACCAGTTCGCTCGGCAACTGCCAGGCGAGCTTGTTGAGCCCGACGAGGATCCCGGCCACCGCCATCCCGGCCACGGGAGCCGTGACGAGCCACTGGACGAGAACATGATCGGGCCGCTCGGTGTAGTGCCCATCCTTGACGAGGCTTCCGAAGATCGCCCCCTTGATCGCGGGGAGGTGGGTGTAGAAGCGATTGCCAAGCTCGTCGGAGGTCACCGAGCAGACGACGCCCGGCATCCCCGCCCATTCGCCCGACGTCATCGTGAACATTCCGCCGAGCAGGGCCGAAGCGGCCGGGGAAATATCCTTCCAATCCTTGGAGGGGACGAGGAGGTCGAAGGCGTACTTGGGCGCCTGAAACCATCCGGCCGGCGCCGTTTCCCGGATGCGGATGATTCCCTTGACGGCGCAGTCGACCAAGAGGGCCATGAGGTCGCGGTTGTCGGGGGAATTGTCGACGAGCGTCCCCACCTCCGCAGGCCCCAGCCCCGGTGGCGGTTCATACTGCACCACCACCGGCCCCGGTTGCGGATCCCGCCCCACCCGCCACCAGTGGCGAAGCATGCCGCCGAACGTCACCAGCGGAATCAACGCCACGAGCCCCGAGAGCATCAGCGCCCCCGCGTTGTCGCGAAACCACGCCAGCCTCGTTTCGAGCGCCGTCGGCCTCCGCACGCCCCCCGGATTCCAGGCCACGGCGACCGTCAGCCCCTCGCGGATGCCGAGGGGGCGCGTCGATGACACCTCGACGTCATGCCCCCCGCCAGCGGGCGGCGGCACCGATTCACCGGCCGCCTTGAATGCATCTTCCGGGCTGTGCTTCTGGCCGTCGACGGTGATCGCCACCGACCGCTCGGTCGACCGGTATCCCCCCGTGAAGGCGTTGACGCGGATGTTCTCGACGGCCCCCGGCAGACGGATCCGCCCCCGCGCCGCGCCGATCGGATAGGGCCATTCGTCGCCGGTGACGTTCCAGTAAAACTCATCGTGGTCATCGAAGAACTTCAGCGCCCGGCCGACCGAGTAGCGGATCACCACGGTGCGGAGAGCATCGACGGCCCCCGGCACCCAAATCTTGAGGTCGTCCTCGTGGCGCTGCCGCGACCGCGACACGTCGAGCCGCTTCCCGGCTTCGTCGGTGACGCCGAGGAGATTCAACCGCAGGCCGTAGTTCTCGCCGCGGTCGTTGGCATACCGCACCGGGATCCGCCGGTGGATGCCGTTCCACGATCCCGTGAACCGCAGCCGGATCGTCTCGGCGACCTCGACCGCCCCCGACTCTGCGACCGTGATCGCGGCGTCGAAATCCTCGATCGTGATCGACCGTTCCTGGCCGCACGCCGCCGGGGCGAGCACCATCGCGAGCCACAACAGCCCCCACGCCGCCACGGCCCCGCGAGGCACCCGGCAGAGCAGCCAGAGCAGCCTGATCATGATCGTCTGGCCTCCGTGCCCGATCACGACATCTTCACGCTCGGCACCGCCCGCTCTGCCGCATCGCTGATCTCGAAAAACTCCCGGGGACGGGCCCCGGCAAACCCGGCGAGGAGGTTCCAGGGGAACATCCGCACCGACGTGTTCAGATCGCGGACCGAGGCGTTGTAGTAGCGGCGGGCCGATTGAAGCGCCTCCTCGATCGACGAGAGCGACTGCTGCAGCCCGGTGAATTGCTCACTGCCGCGGAGCTGTGGATACGACTCAGCGAGTGCAAACAGGCTCTTGAGCGTTCCCGTCAGGGCGTTCTCCGCGGCTGCGGTCTCCTTCGCCGAGCCGGCCGACATCGCCTTGGCGCGGGCGTTGACCACCGCTTCGAGCGTTCCCTTTTCGTAGCCGACATACCCCTTCACCGCCTCGACGATGTTGGGGATCAGGTCGTGCCGCCGCTTGAGCTGAACGTCGATGTCGCTCCACGCATTGTCGCAGCGCACTTCCATCGCCACGAGTTGGTTGTAGAGGAGGATTCCCCCCACGACCGCCGCGGCGATCACGCCGAGCACGACCCACAGGATCGCCCCGTTCCCCCCAGCCACCTGACCGAACAAGCCCACCAGATTCACCATGCCTCACCTCCACGAAGACATCCACCAGTCCCCGCTCACACCCCGCGGGAAACCACGTCCCAAGATCATCCCACACCACGCCCCCTAGGGACAGGGGCCGGTTGCGAGGCTGCCAAGGGTCCGGCCGAGGAGGTACGATAAACGGTGATCGGGGGGATGTTGAGCGCGGGGTGAAAATCCCGCCGGCTCGCCAGCGACTCCGACGACGCCGATGACTCCAGGGAGACCTTCACGATGTTCGAGTTTCGCGTCCCGCACCGGGCAAGCCTCTGCAACGGCCCTTCCCGGCGCGATTTTCTCCATGTCGGCGCCTTGTCGTGCATCGGCCTCTCCCTGCCACAGTTGGTGCGGGCCGCGGCCGATGGGGGCGTTCGCCCCGGCCATGAAAAACGCTCCTCCATCATGATCTTCAACCTCGGGGCGCCGAGCCACCTCGACCTCTGGGACATGAAGCCGGAGGCGACCGCCGAGGTCCGCGGCCCCTTCCAGCCGATCCGCACGAAGACCGACGCCTTCGAGGTCTCCGAGCTCCTCCCCCGCCATGCCGCCGTCGCCGACAAGTTCTCCCTCGTCCGCTCCTGCCACCACGACGGGGCCGCCGTCCACGACGCCGGCTGGCAGATGATGCAGACCGGCCGCCGCTTCACCGGTGGGGTCAATTCTCCCCACGCCGGCGCTGTCGCCTCCTACCTCCTTGGCCGCCGCACCGACCTCCCCCCGTTCGTCGTCCTCCCCCAGCTCATGGGCCGCGGCGGCGGCAACCTCCCCAACGGTCAGGCGGGCGGCTTCCTCGGCAAGGCCCACGATCCGTTCGCCCTCATGGCCGACCCCTCCCAGCCCAATTTCAAGGTCCCCGACCTCCTTCCCCCCGACCAGATCAGCGTCACCCGCCTCGACCGCCGCCGGAAGATGCGCGACGTCGTCGAAGCCTCCGTGCGGGAGTTCGAGGCCAGCGAAGATGCCCGCCTCCTCGACGACTCCTTCCAAGCCGCCTACCGGATGATGACCAGCCCCCAGGCCCGCGCCGCCTTCGACCTCTCCCAGGAGCCGGCCGCCGTCCGCGAACGCTACGGGATGAACCGCTTCGGGCAGTGCTGCCTCCTCGCCCGCCGCCTCGTCGAAGCGGGCGTCCGGTTCGTCACCATCAACACCTTCCTCACCGTCTTCGACGAGATCACCTGGGACATCCACGGCTCCAAGCCCTTCACCTCGATCGAAGGGATGAAGAACATCGTCTGCCCGATGTACGACCAAGCCTACGCCACGCTTCTCGAAGACCTCCACGACCGCGGGCTCCTCGGCGACACGCTCGTCACCACGCTCGCCGAGTTTGGCCGTACCCCCAAGGTCAACCCCGCCGGTGGCCGCGATCACTGGCCCGGCTGCTTCACCTGCTCGTTCGCCGGCGGCGGCGTCCAGGGGGGCAGAGTCGTGGGGAAGAGCGACACCATCGGCGGGTTCCCCGCCGAACGCCCCGTCGTCCCCGGCGACATCATCGCCACCATCTTCCACTCCCTCGGCCTCGACCCCACTACGCTCCTCCCCGGCCCCGCCGGCCGCCCCTTCCCCCTCGCCGACTTCGGCACCGCCCCCATCTCCGAACTTTTTTGAGTCCATCGGGGATCTCTGGTGGTGGAGGGGATGCCCGTGGCGATCGAGCGGCGTAGAAAATCGAACGGAGCAAGGATTGCGGAGTGAGGTTTTCTCCGAGTGAACGGAGGCCAGGAAGGCCGGAGTGAACGTCCGGCGAGATGCCACGGGCATCCCCGGCTCGCGGACCGAAGACCGACAAAAGTTTCTCAATGAGCTTTTTTGAACGTTCCTTTCCGTATCCACGCGCAGCCCCGAGTCCATGAACCACAACATTCTCCCCCTTGTCGCGGCCGTCGCCCTCCTCGCGGCCACGGCCCGCGCCGACACACCGAGCTTTTCGCTCGACGTCGTCCCGATCCTCTCCAAGGCCGGCTGCAACACCGGCGGCTGCCATGGGGCCCTCGCCGGCAAGGGGGGCTTTCGCCTCTCGCTGTTCGGCTACGATCCCGCCTCCGACCACCTCGCCATCAGCCGCGAGGCTCTCGGCCGCCGCGTCGACGCCACCGACCCGGGCGCGAGCCTCCTCCTCACGAAGCCAACGATGGCCGTCGCCCACAAAGGCGGCCTGCGGCTCGACGCGTCAGGCCCCGACTACGCGCTCCTCGCTGCCTGGATCTCCGCCGGCTGCCCCGGCCCTTCGCCCGACGAGAAGACCCTCGTCGGGATCGATGTCACCCCGCCGGAAATCACCCTTCAAAAAGATGCCACCGCCCGGCTCGCCGTCACCGCCCGCTACTCCGACGGCTCGACCCGCGACGTCACCCGCTGGGCCCGGTTTGCCTCCACCGACGAGGCGGTGGCCACCGTTGACCCGGCCGATCTGACGGGCACCGTCACGGCGATCGGCCCCGGCGCCGGAGCCGTCACCGCTTGGTTCTCCTCGCGGATCGCTGTCGCCCGCGTTGTCGCCCCCTTCCCCAACGACATTCCCGCCGCCACCTTCGCCGCCGCCCCCCGGTCCAACGTCATCGACACGCTCGTCCTCGCGCAACTCGAGCAGCTCCACCTCGAGCCCTCTCCCCCCTGCGACGATGCCACGTTCATCCGCCGCGCCTTCCTCGACACCATCGGCCGGCTCCCAACCCCCGAGGAAGTTCGCGCGTTCCTCGCCGACGCCTCCCCAGGGAAGCACGAGCGGCTCGTCGAATTGCTCCTTGCCCGCCCGGAGTTCGTCGATTACTGGTCCTATAAATGGAGCGACATCCTCCTCGTCACCGGCTCGAAGCTCCGTCCGCAGGCGGTCGATGCCTATTACCGCTGGATCCGCGACCGGGTGGCTTCCAACGTTCCTTGGGATCGATTCGTCCGCGACGTCGTCACGGCGAGCGGCTCGAGCCTCGACAACGGCGCCACAAACTTCTTCGCCGTCCACCAAGACCCGGAGACGATGGCCGAGAACACGAGCCAGGCCTTCTTGGGCCTCTCGATCGGCTGCGCGAAGTGCCACAACCACCCTCTCGAGAAATGGACCAACGACCAGTACTACGCCTTCGCCAACCTGTTCTCGCGCGTCCGCGCCAAGGGCTGGGGGGGGGACTCGCGCGGCGGTGACGGCCAGCGGACGCTGTTTGTCGAGGATTCCGGCGAGCTCCTCCAGCCGCGGACCGGCAAGCCGCAGCCGCCGGCGCCGCTCGACGCGCCGGCGTTGCCGCTCGGCGACCCCGCCGACCGCCGGGAGGCCCTCGCCGCCTGGCTCACCGCCCCCGACAATCCCTACTTCACCCGCGCGATCGTCAACCGGGTGTGGGCCAACTTCTTCGCCGTCGGCCTCGTCGAGCCGGTCGACGATCTCCGCGTCAGCAATCCGGCCAGCAACGAGCCGCTCATGGCAGCACTGGCTGCCGACTTGGTCGACCATCGCTACGACCTCAAGAGCCTAATGCGGCTGATCCTCACCTCGCACACCTACCGCCGCTCGAGCACGCCCTTGCCCGGCAACGCCGACGACCGTCGCTGGTTCGCCCGCGCGTACCCGCGCCGACTGATGGCCGAGGTCCTCTCCGATGCGATCGCCGACGTTACCGGCGTCCGCGAGGTGTTCACGGAGCTGGCCCTCAACGACGGCTCGACCGAGAAGGTGACCGGCTACGCCGAGGGAACCCGGGCCCTCCAGCTCCACGACTCCGCCGTAAAAAATCCTTTCCTGAAGGTCTTCGGCCGCAACTCCCGCGACATCACCTGCGAGTGCGAGCGGTCAAACCAGCCGAGCCTCGTCCAGGTGCTCAACCTCGCCAACGGCACGACGATCAACGACAAGCTCGCCGCGAAGGAAAGCCGGGTGACGCAGCTCCTCGCCACCGATCCCTCCCCGGAGCGGATCGTCGAGGAGGCGTGGATCGGCTGCCTGTCGCGCCGGCCCACCGATGCCGAGCGAAAGGCCCTCGTTGATCTGCTCGCCACCGTGCCGGCCGAAGAGAAACGCGCTGCCGTGGAAGATCTCTGGTGGTCGCTGATGACCAGCCGCGAGTTCCTCTTCCGACACTAGTTTCACGTGGGCAAAACCATCCAGGATCCTGTCATGAGCCGTCGATCGCTCTCCATCCTCGTTGTCATCGCCAGCTTCGTGGCCCCAGGCGCCGCTGTTCCAGCCGTTGCAGCACCGTCGTTCGAGCGTGACGTTGCCACGATCCTCCGCACGCGTTGCGCTGGCTGCCACCACGAGGGGGACGCATCCGGCGAGCTCTCCATGGAGACCTTCGCGGAGTTCGCCAAGGGGGGCACCTCGGGGCCAGCTTTCACCGCCGGCGACGCCGCAGCGTCGCTATTCCTCAAGCGGCTCGAGGCCACCGGCGACGACCACATGCCGCCGCTCGATCAGCCGCAGCCGACGGCCGCCGAGAAGGCGACCCTCGCGGCCTGGGTGGCAGCCGGAGCGCTACCACCGGCCAGCGACACCTCGATCCTGAAGTCGCTTGTCGTCCCGAAGTTCCCCGCCGCCGCAGGCCCGAAGCCGGTGACGGCGCTTGCCGTCTCGCCCGATGGGAGCCGCGTCGTCGTCGCGTCGGGGAGCGGGATCGTCGTCCTTGCCGGCGCCGCTCCGCCGGTCCCGTTTGAGAATCTCCCGCGGCGCGTCAACGCGGTGCACTTCTCCGCCGATGGCAGGCAGCTCGTGATTGCCGGCGGCACCGCCGGGCTCGTCGGCGAGGCCCAGCTCCGCGACGCTGCCACAGGCGCGGTTGTCCGTTCGTTCGGCGGCCATCGCGACCTCCTCTACGACGCCGAGCTCTCCCCCGATGGCACGCTCCTCGCCACGGCCGGCTACGACCGGTCGATCAAGCTCTGGAATGTCGCCACCGGTGAGCTTGTCCGCGCGATCGACGTCCACAACGGCGCCATCTTCGATCTCGCCTGGCATCCGTCGGGCAAGCTCCTCGCCTCGGCGAGCGCCGATGAGACGGTGAAGCTGTGGCGGACAAGCGACGGCGCCCGCCTCGACACGCTCAAAGAGCCCCAGGGGGAAGTTCGGGCCGTTCTCTTCACTCCCGACGGCCGTCATCTCGTCGCCGCCGGTCGCGACAAGCGGATCCACCTCTGGAAGCTCGTCACGCTCGACGAGCCGGGGCTCAACCCGCAGCTCCACGCCCGCTTCGCCCACGAGAGCCCGATCGTGGCCCTCGCCCTCTCGGCCGACGGCGCCCGGTTGCTTGCCGCCGCCGAGGATCGCACCCTCTCCGGCTGGACGCTCCCCGATCTCGCCGCCACGGCGCCGCTCCCGCGACAGAGCGACGTCGCGGCAGCGATCGTCGCCCGGCCGCAGGGCGGATTTCTCGTCGGCCGGATGGATGGATCGCTCGAGCTTCTCGAAGCCCCCCTCGAGTCCCTTGCCGTGGCGCCAGCCCCCGTTGCGCCGGCCGCGGCCGGTCCCGTGCCGGCATCAGCCCTCGCGGAGACCACGGTCACCGGCCGGATCGACAGCCCCGGCGAGGCCGATCTTGTCCGCTTCGCAGCCCGGCATGGCGAGCCGCTCCTTGTCGACGTGAACGCCGCCCGCTCAGGCTCGAAGCTCGACTCGCGGATTGAAATCCTCCACGCCGACGGCCGGCCAGTGGAGCGGGTCGTGCTTCAGGCGACGCGCGACAGCTGGTTCACCTTCCGCGGCAAGGATTCAAATCAGTCCGACGACTTCCGTATGCACAACTGGACGGAGATGGAGCTCGACGAATACCTCTACGCCGGCGGCGAGGTGGTGAAGCTGTGGCTCTATCCACGCGGCCCCGATTCCGGCTTCAAGGTCTATCCAGGCACTGGCAATCGGCAACCATTCTTCGAAACCACCGCGATCACCCATGCCCTCGGCGAGCCGGCCTGGATCGTCCGTCCGCTCCCGGCCGGTGCCCAGCCTGAGGCGACCGGCCTGCCGGTGTTCCCACTTTTCTATGAGAATGACGACGCCGCCAACCGGCGCTTGGGCACCGACTCGCAGCTGATCTTCATGCCGCCTGCCGACGGCGAGTATGTCGCCCGCGTCAGTGACATCCGCGGGTTCGGCGCTACGCTCCCTTCAGACCCGTGGAGCTACACCCTCACCATCCGCGCGCCGCGCCCCTCTTTCACCGCATCCATTGGCGCCAAGGATCTCGCCGTCAGCTCGGGGAGCGGCCGGGAGATCCCGTTCAACGTGACCCGCGACGAAGGCTTTGACGGCCCCGTCCGAATCACAATCGATAATCTCCCAGCGGGCTTTACGTTCCATGGGCCGGTCGAGATCGAGGCCGGGCAGGAGCGGGCGATCGGCCTGCTCTCGGCCTCCGCCGACGCGGTCGCCCCCGACGAAGCGGCCGACAAGGCTGTGGTCGTGAAGGCGACGGCGATCATCGACGGCCGCGAGGTGATCCAGGAACTGGGGTCGCTTGGCGATCTGAAACTCGCCGAGAAGCCGAAGCTCACCGTCGCGATTCTCGATACGGATGGCAAGGGGCCGACCGTGCCGGGGGAGCAGCTCATGTTCAAGATCCGTCCTGGCGAAACGATCCAAGCCCGGGTGAAGGCCGATCGCCACGACTTCGCCGACCGGATCGAACTCGGCGGCGACGACTCCGGCCGCAACCTCCCCTTCGGATGCTACGTCGACAACATCGGGCTCAACGGCCTGCTCATCGTCGAGGGGCAATCGGAGCGCGAGTTCTTCATCACGGCTTCACCGGTGGCGAAGCCCGGCCGCCGGCTCTTCCATCTGCGGGCCACCGCCGACGGCGGGCAATGCTCGCAGCCGGCGGTGCTCGAGGTGCTGCCGGCTGAGTGAAACCATTCTTCCTTCTGTTCTCTGCGAACGACGACGCCGCCAATGGCGGTCTTGGCATAGACGCAAAACGGATCTTCGAGCCCCAGGCGGCGAGGACGAGGCGCGAAGCGAGCTTGGCGGGTGAGCGACGGCGCGCGCAGTGTGAGTTTTCCGTGTTGGCGATGGCAACTGCAGGCGCAATCGGACGGTCGATGAGCGGCAATATCGATGGTCTGTTTTGACCGAGGGATCGGTGGGCTGCACGCGGCGTCGACGGGCGTTTGACACTCGTCTCCCGAGGGGTTTAAGTTTCCTTGGAGATGGCGAGCGGCAGAGGGGAAAACCTGCCCGGGGGCGGCGTCGGTTGGACCTGCCCGGGGCGAACGACTCGGAGGAGACCATGCGGAACGCATGCTTTGCGGTCATTGCCCTTGTGCTGTCGGGAGCGGCACTCGCAGATCCGTTCGTGGTCGGCGGTCCGACATATCGCGGACCGAGAATGCCCCCTTACGGAGCCCGCCTCGGAGGTCTGACAGCGCTCTCCGAGGAGCAGATCGTCGCCTTCGTGACCCACGGTCAACCGGGGCATGGGCTGTCGCTCGACGGCCTCACCGAGCTGTCGACCGAGCAGGCCCGGAGCCTGCGACTGTTCCTCGGCCCCCTGTCGTTGAATGGCTTGACCACCCTTTCGCCGGAGGCCGCGGAAATCCTCACCTGCGGCATCGCGCCGTTGCCCCTGTCCCAGATTCCTGTGTCTCTCAACGGCCTGCGCACGCTTGCACCGGGGGTTGCCAAGGCGCTCGGTGCCGAAGCGCTCGGCGGGAGCGGGCCGCTGTCGCTCGACGGACTGACCGAACTCTCGGCCGAGGATGCAGCGGAACTCGGCAACGCCATCGGCCCGATCTCGTTGAACGGTCTGGTGGAGCTGACCCCCGAGATCGTCAGGGCACTCAACAAGGAGCATATCCAGCGCGGCAGTCTGTCGTTCAACGGTGTCAAGAAGCTTTCCGAGGAGACGGCGCGGGCGCTGGCAGAGCTGCGCTGCGATCTGTCGCTCGGCGGCGTGGCGGAGATCTCTCCGGAAGTGGCCGGAGCACTCGCGGAAAGAAACGGCTACCGACTCGCTCTCGGCGGTCTCAAGCGACTCTCTGCAGAGACAGCGGCAGCCCTCGCACGCTCCAACAGCCACGCCCTCATCCTCGACGGCCTCGAGAGGACCTCCCCGGCCGTCGCCGCGGCCCTGGCGAACTATCCGCTGGAGCTCTCGCTCGGCGGCTTGTCGTCGCTGTCGCCGGAAGTTGCCGAGAAACTCTCGCGACATGGCGGTGATCTTCGACTGGCCGGCCTCGAGGAGATCACGCCGGCAGCGGCGGCGGCGCTCGCGCCGCATCGCGGCCTGCTCGACTTGAGCGGCTTGAAGTCGGTCTCGGCAGAGATTCTCGAGGCGCTGGCCCCTACCGTGGACATCAGCCTGCGCAGCCCGGCGGTGGTCGCGGCCGATGCCGTGGCGGCCATGCCGCCGGCGCTACGAGTGTGGTTCGTGGAGCAGTCCCCACGCGGGGGTGATCCCGTCCGACAAGAGCAGGATGAGGTCATAGCGGTCGACCGGTCGACGGTCGAAGGAGCGCTCGCCGCGGCGGGAGTCGGCGGCCGAGTCGATCTCGGCGATCGGGATGCGGTGTCGGTGGCCGAAGCCGAATTGGTCGCCGAGCACCGCGGCGATGTGTCGCTCGATGGCCTGACCACCCTCCCGGCCGAGACGGCGGCCGTCCTTGCCCGCCATGGCATAGGGATGCTCTCGCTCGATGGACTGAAGACGCTCGACACGGACGTGGCAAGTGCCCTCGCGGCGAAGCCGGGTTGGCTCGTGCTCGACGGCGTCACGAAGATCGAGGAGGTCGCTGAAGAGAAACAGCAACTGGCATTCGGGTCGATTCTCGGGCGGATGGGCATGAACCCCTTCGCCCCTCCCCCGCCGGAACCGGGCGATGCGATGGAAGCTCCGCTGCCTGACGACGTGTCGACCCTCACGTCGCTCACCGTCGAGCAGGCGAAGGCCTTGAAGCGATCCTTCAGTGCCAGGAATCTCGGCGGACTGACCGAGTTGACGCCGGAGGTCGCGGAGGTGCTCTCCACCAGCGAATATATCATGGTCATGGACCTCAGCGGCCTGACATTGCTCTCGCCAAACGCGGCCCGCGCGCTCACCGCCGGAAATGGCTATGCCCTGTGCCTCAACGGTCTGACGTCGCTCCCACAGGACCTGGCCGAAGCGCTCGCCGCCGGGTGTGGCCGATCATTCGAGCTCAACGGTCTGTCAGAGATCTCGCTCGACGCTGCAACGGCCTTGCGGCGGAAGGGTGAATCACAAGCCATTTCCCTCAACGGTCTGACACGCCTCACTCCCGAGGTGGCTTCGGCGCTCGTGAGGTACGGGGGGTCGATAAGTCTCAACGGCGTGACACAACTTTCTGAGGAGGTCGCGCGGGCGTTACTTTCGGAGGAGGTCTCGCGGGAGTTGGCGGAAGGTCACGGCACGAGAATGTCGCTCGACGGGTTGACGACGCTCTCGCCCGGCGTGGCGACGGCTCTCATGGGGCGGTTTAACTTTACCGTGAAAGAAAGGAGGAACTACGATACCTGGTTACTCAGCCTCAACGGCCTGACAACGCTTTCGCCGGAGATTGGGGCGATCCTCGAGCCTCACCGGAGGCTTCTGGGGATGAACGGGCTCGAGGAGTTTCCGGTCTGGTGGGCCGAAGAAGTCGC
>Ga0114973_10000081_pt1 | contig 58414 bp, 56 predicted proteins | sample M_140807_MF_Meta_FD_87025 | JGI IMG/M metagenome (GOLD analysis project Ga0114973, IMG submission 87025) | Freshwater microbial communities from Lake Montjoie, Canada to study carbon cycling - M_140807_MF_MetaG | ecosystem: Environmental > Aquatic > Freshwater > Lake | place: Lake Montjoie... | reverse complement strand
TTCTAATATTTATATCCATATTTCTGATTTTGTCTGTATCTATTATAATAGATTGATTATATTTTTTTAATAAATTTATAATAGTTGATGTATATTTTTTATTTTTATTTTTATTTTCATTTTCACTATTTGATTCTTTGTAAGAAGGCCATATAACAAAAAATAATTTTTTAATAGGTTGAAAGACAGCACTAATATTCAAATTACAATCATGATAATTATCTTTACCTATATAGTTTTTTATTTCTTCTATTAACTTACCATTATTTGTACCATATAACAAAACTATTTTATCGTTTGGAAATCCATTTTTACAATTTTCTATAAAAATTATTAAACAGTTATAATCATGAAAAGTAAAATACGATTTCCAATTATCTAATGGATGGTTCATTTATAAATATCTATATACAAAAATATAAGTTTTATAATAAAAATAATAAAAATAATAAAAATAATAAAAATAATAAAAATAATAAAAATAATAAAAATAGTATATTATAAAACTAAAATTCAATTTTATTCCATTCAGGAGGACATAAATCATTTATATTATGCCCAATAGATTCACCAAACCAAAATGGTGGACGACATACTATTTTATTCTCATTAGAATTCAAATAAGCCGCCCACCAACTAAACGAACTATTACCAATAATATTATGTTTGCATAAACTCATGAGTATCAATTGTTCCCAATCTTCTAATAGATTAGAACATCTCGTAAATACATCATTTGGGAATTTCATTTGTAATTTTCCAATGATTTGATTCACATCTTCTATGTCTTCATCTTCGCAAAAATATAAAACTTGATTAATATTACTTATATTTGTAGATTTAATATATAATAACGCTTTTTCATAATATTCATAGGACATAATAGGATGACAATTTTGTAGTCTTTTATAATCCCCCATTCTAAAATGCAAACTAATTGCGTTTTTTAAATAATTTTCCGTGTAATCAGAAGATTGTAAAACAGATTGTTTTTTATTTTCTATGTTTATCAATTTATAAATTTGTTCATACTCTTTTTCAAAATACTTGTAACTTTGAAAATATCCACATAACATAATATTTGTTTCTTTTATTGTATTTTTTTCTTGTATTTCTTTGAATTCTGATGATTCCAAAATATCATGAAAAGTAAAATCTATTTCTTTTATTTTTACTATATCTTCTGGAAAAGTATTTGTTGTGACGCTTTTTAAATTAGACAAAAGACTATTCCAATATGTATTTCTTGGAGTTATAGATGGGGAAGTTTCTGAATCTGTAAATTTATATTCATGTCCCAATTGATGTGCATAGTTGATAGTTGCAAATATTTGAAAAAGTTGGTTTCCTAATCCACCACATAAATCACAAGTAATCATTTAAAATATATTATATATAGATTTTTAAATAATTATTTCTTTTATTTCTTTTATTTCTTTTATTTTGTTTTATGTGTTTTGTTCTTTTCTAAAAATCTTCCGATAATACAAAGGTATCTTCTGTTATCGTCTTGTTTGCCAGTGCATAAGAATCATTTCTTTTTTCAAAAAAATTGGTCTTTCCTTCTAAACTAATAAGTTCCATAAAATCAAAACAATTAGTGACATTATAAATTTTATCATATCCTAATTGTACGCATAATCTGTCTGCAACAAATTGAATATATTGTGTCATTAGAGTTGAATTCATACCAATAAGCCTACATGATAATGCTTGACAAATAAATTCAGTTTCAATTTCAACGGCATCTTTAATTATTTCATGAATTCGCGATTTTTTCAATTTATTTTGAAGTTTACTATATAAAAGCACAGCAAATTCACAATGAAGTGCCTCATCACGAGATATAAGTTCATTTGAAAAAGTAAGTCCAGGCATTAAACCACGTTTTTTAAGCCAATATATACTACAAAAAGCACCACTAAAAAAGATTCCTTCTACACAAGCAAATGCTACTAGTCTAGTGGCAAAACTACTTCTATTATCATTAATCCATTTTTGAGCCCAATCAGATTTTTTTTTAATACAAGGAAAATTTTCAATAGCATTAAATAGTCTATGTTTTTCTTCGGAATTCTTAATATAGGTTTCAATTAATAAACTATATGTTTCACTATGAATATTTTCCATCGCAATTTGAAAACCATAAAACGCACGAGCCTCTGATATTTGCACATCTTTCATAAATCTTCCGGCTAGGTTTTCCAATACAATTCCGTCACTCGCAGCAAAAAAAGCCAATATCATAGAAATAAAATATCGCTCATCATCATTTAAGCTTTGCCAATGTGTAATATCTTTTGTTAAATCTAATTCTTCGGCTCGCCAAAAACAATCAATTTGCTTTTTATACATTTCCCATACATCATTATATTTAATTGGAAACATTACGAAACGATTATCGTCAGGGGTTAATATTGGTTCTATTTGCGTCTTTGACATCCTAAATAATATATGGGGAATATTTTAATTTGTTTTAATAAATTAATTTATAAAAATAAAAATAAAAGTTTATTTAAAATGAGTATTATTCGTATAACTTATGATGACATGATAAATAAAGGAAATCAACTTCAACAAATAGAACGTTTGATTGATGGCCGAAGAAATATGTTGATTGAAAAACAAAAAAAGTTACGTTTTATTTCAAAACAAAACGCTTTTTTATCCGCAGTGAAAGATGATTATGACAAATATAATAGTTATATTGTAAAACAAAGAGAAGACCAAATGAAGGCATTCCAAGTAATAAATTCTTATTTAGAAGATTTAAAACGTTCTGGTGAATTGACAAAATCAAATATAAAAGATTCAAAATACGAACAACAAAAAATTGTAAACGAAATTAAGAAAATACAACAAAATATGGATAAACTTATTTTAGATAGCAATAACCTTGATAATTTTCATTTATAAATAACAAATTATACTCAATTATTGTTTGTTATTTAATATTTATTATTTGTTATTTATTGTTTATCGTGTAGATAAAAATATATTAGTTAACAAAAATAATTTTTTATAATGTAAATATATAATGTCTAATAATAATTATCAACAAACTATTGAAGATTTAAAAAGTAATATATCATGGTTAGGACAAACTAATACCTATATTGCTACAAGTACAGAAAAACAAAAAGAATTTTTTAGAACATTAAATGAACAATTAGTGGAAATAAGAGAAAAACTTAAAAAACTAGTTGCAAATATTGTGATAATTAAACAAATAATAATAGATTTACAAAAAAAAATTGATGATAATGGAGGAAACATTGATAATCATAAAAAAGATCTAGATGATTTAAAAAAACAATTAGAGGATTGTTTAAGTCAAAAGGCACAATTAGAGAATGCATTAACACAAAAACAAAATGAATTAAATGCTGCACAAGCAGAAAATACTAACTTACAGAATTCGCTTAATCAGAAAGATACTGAATTACAAAAATGTCTATCTGAAAAGGTCAATCTTACTGCTGAAATAGAAAAACAAAAAGCTGATATAGAAAGACTAAATGCAGAAATATCTAGACTTAATACATTATTGGCAGATACAAGTATTTCAGATAAAATAAAACAATTGGAAGCAGAACTTGAAGGTATAAGTAAAGAGTTAGAAAATGCAAAAATTGCAATAACAAATAAAGAAGCTGAATTAGCCAATAAGCAAATTGAAATTGATCAACTAAAACAACAATTGAAAGAATGTAATGATAAAGTAGCAGCCAAAGATCTTGAAATTGAAGCTTTGAAAAACCAAATTGGTTCTAATGTTGGTTTACAAGAACAATTAAAAAAATGTAATGATGAAAAAGATGCATTGAGTGCAAAAATTACAGAATTGAATAATAATATTACTAATTTAGAAAAACAGAACGAAGAGTTGATTGAATTAATAAAACAAGCCAACACTGCAATTAATGCAGCAATGACACAGATTAAAGCTTTATCTGAAACTGATTTCCCTGATCAACAAAGTAAAGAAACTCTTAACAAAGTAATTACTGAAATTAATGAAATTTTAAACGGTATGGGTGGAAATGTCAATGACTTAATTAGTGCACAAAACGCAAATCAATCATCAGCATCATCGTCATCATTAAGATCATCAGCGAGTTCTACTTCAAGTAATGGTCAAATAGTATTAAATCAAGGAGATACAAATGAAAGAGGGATAATTATTGGAAGTAATTCAGTACCCGGTCCAGTGAATGAAAAAACATTCCCGGTAAATACAAATTCAGGACAAAAAAGAATGTCTTTAAATGATATTAAGACTGCATTAGCTAATAAAAATCAAGAAGTTATAGCCCTTTCAGGTGTACCAAACCAAAAATATTCTGATGCTTTAAGAAACCTGAATGATCCTAATGCTGACATAGACCAAATACTAAGAACACTAAAAAAAATAAAATTTGATAGTAATAATCAGGTAATGGGAGGTCGTAAAAATAGAAAAACAAATAAAAAATATAGGCAGTCAAATAAAAAAACAAGAAAAATAAATAAAAACCCAAAAAAAATAGGTAAAAGAAAAACACAACAAGGTGGATTCCGATATAATGAAAGAAATAATATAAGGAATAACATAACACGTAGAAAATCTTCAAAATCTTCCATACCAGCATCTTTGTCAATGCAGACGGAAGATTCATCAAAATAACTCAATAACCAAAAATAACTCAATAACCAAAAATAACCAAAAAATAAATTTCATAAAATTATATAAAATAATTACAAATCGCTAAAAAATAAATTTAATAATATAAACAATTTATAATATTAAATGTCTCTGCCAATTACAAAATTTACTATTTTTGGAGAAAGATGTAGTGGAACAAATTATATAGAAGAACTAATGCTTCATAATTTTGATATAAAACATACTAACGAATATGGAAATAAGCATTTTTTTTGTTTTAATGAGTATACAGAATCTACACAAGAAACCCTTTTTATTGGAATAGTAAGGAATCCAATATATTGGTTAAACTCTTTTTCAAAAGAATTATATCATATTCCTGAAATAAATAGAAAAAGTTTAAAACAATTTCTATTTAATGAATTTTATTCTGTAATGAATGAAACAAATACAGATAATAGTGATGCTAGTAATAACAATTCCAATATTTTTTTAATGAATAATAAGTATCATACTTATAAATATGAAACAAATAAATATGATTTAAATTATGTTAGTGGAAATAAATACAAAAACATATTTGAATTAAGACAATTAAAAAACAATTATTTGATAAATATTATGCCTAATAAAGTGGAAAATTATATATTAATAAATTACGAAGATCTTTTATATAATTTAGAAAAAACGTTGGATATGATTAAAACAAAATTTGAATTAATACAATCCAGACCAACATTTGAAAACATAAAAAAATACAAAAAAACAGATACATATAATTTTGTAGTCCAGCGCCAAATCACTTTTAAATCTAATGTAATTAGAGAAATATGGAACCACTTGGATGTTGAACAAGAAAATTCATTAGGATATTTTATGGGAGATAATAACAAATATTTTAGAGAAAAAAATGAACTATCAAAAGAAATAATATCAACTGAAACAACAACTGAATTGTAATACAATTGAGAACAATAAATTTTATTAATTTATTTAGATAAACAACATAACATTCCTCTCATAGTTGGAACATAATTACAAATAGGTGGCCAATTTCCTGTGCGTTCTTTATATAATAAGGAACTTATTTGTGATCTTGATTCAATAACTTGTTTTTTATATTTAAAAATTTTTTTCCATGTTTTCTGTATCAAACGAATCCAAAATGTTTTAAGAATACAAATACACTCACCAGTTTCTAAATAAATACATTCAGCAATTTCAGGTTTTATTCTATTATATAAGAGTGAATAATTACGAATTATATAATGTGTTATAAGTCCTTGTCTCCATCGGTGAAAACCATATAATATATCATCTATGTATTCATCTATATAATACTTATTAAATTTCTTAAATCTATTTATAACTAAGTAATGTGTATTAATATATTTATGAATAGATATTCCATGAATTAACTCATTATATATTTCGCATAATACTATATTATATTTAGTTATACTTTTTTCTTCTGGTTCATAAACATTTTTACAAAAATCTTCGTCTATGCTATAATTGTTACTATCACTATCACTATCATAGTTATTACTATTATTGTAAGAATTATACATTTTAAAATACTTTATATATGTTTTATATATGTTTTATATTTAAAAATTAAAAGGAAAGTTAAATCAATTTTTTACTTTATATATAATAATGGATACAACTTCAAATAACTCTATGTCTTCATTTCTTACAAATCCAATTGTTAAAAATGTAGTAATATTTATTGCCATATTTAATGTTATAGGATATATCGTATTAGCCAATAAAGACGCGGTTGTTTATTTTATAATATTAGGTATTTTAATGTGGTGTTTTAGTAAAAACATGACAATTGTTCTTGGGGTTCCTATTATATTTACCAATTTATTTGCTATGAATCAACAAACGGGACAAATTACGTCAACTTCAACACCTGTAACTAAGTAATTTTAATTGTCTAACCAAAAAATCATATTATGTAATAATATATTATCCTTATATAATATGAAAAAATGTCCTCCTGGTGTTATTTGTTTTGAAAATATTACCATTTTTATTATAATTACAATGTTAATTCTTTTATTGTATATTCATTTTTTTTATAATAAACAAAATATTATATTAAACAATAAACCTTCTGAAAAAATTATTATTAAGGAACAAGCAAAAGATTCTAATTCGTGGTTTCTTCCCAGTTATCCATATACAAATATGTATAATGATGTCTTATTAAATCCTTATACACCTCCAATGAGTGATGAAAGATATTTTGTCAATACTGGTCCACCAGGAAGAATTCCCATTAATATACAAACCAATGTGGGTGCAGTAGATACCAATTATAGACAAATGGGTATTTTGACAGGCAAAAATAGTAAAGGAGCTATTCTCTCTTTAATGGGACGTCCAATATTTACTAATCGCGATAAATGGCAATATTACACTATAAGTGACCAACATAATAATGTTAAATTACCTATATCACGAAACGGAAGAAGTTGTACAAATGAATATGGTTGTGATAGATTATTCAATGGTGATACTGTTTACGTAGAAGGAATCAATGAACCATATGGTGTAACAATTTATGATAATGATACTATTAGATATTTACCTTTTCTATGATTTCTTTTCTTTCTTTTCTATAAATTCATTTTGTATGACTTATTTATAAATAAATTGTAAATATTTGTTTTACAAAAAGCTATTTTTTTACGCACATATTCTTCTGAACAAGACATCAAGGATGATATGTTTTTATTTGTCCGAATAACATTAAATTCATAATCATATTTTAGATCTAATATACGATATGTGAATGCATCGTGATTTTTTATTATTTCCCATATTTCTCTCATTTTCTCATTATAAGTCATTTTTTCAAGACTTTCTATTTTATTATCAGCATATGGATTACTTTTACGTTGATTAAATTTCCATTCTTCGTCAAAAGATGCTAAAATAAATGAATATAGTTTTTTATTATGTAAATTATTGTATAAGTTATTGTCATTTTTATAAGTTTTATCTACTGTTTTATTTATATTTTGTTGTAATTTACTTTTCATTCTCTCATATTTAGAAATACTACTCATAGAATAAGCATTCGTTAACCCTTTATATAATTCTCCATTTACGTAAAATGTGGAAAATCTTACAAAACTATGTTTACCATTATACTTCAATATAGACTTATATAGACCAAAAGTACTATATGAGATTAATTCGCTAATATGAATTTGTTTACATTTATATTTATGTTTCATTTTGAAGGCAAAAGCTTGTTTTATAGCCCATTTTTTGTAACAATGAAACAATATAATATTTATTTTTGCTCTTTGTTGAAAAGATGTTTTTGGATTTCTTATAATATGAAATAAAAGATCTTGGTTTAGTTTGGACAAATATAAAGATAATATTGTTGATGGATAAATAAAAAATAATAGATAAAATAATATTAGAATCATTATGTATGTTTTAATATTATATACTTAAATTGAAACAAATATAAGTCAATTATAAGTCAAATATAAGTCAAATATAAGAAAAATCAAAATAAAAAAAAGCAAATTACCATTTTCTCAGAGTTTTATTTGCAAGATTAGTTGTATGAAATCTAAATGTTTTGTTTTTTGCATTCATTTCTTTATTTTTTTTAACCTTTTTTAATGTTTGTTTTTTTTTATTATATAGTTTGGCTATTTTTCCTTTGGTTAGTTTCATTAGTAATATAATTAAATATTTTTATTTATATACTTATAATAATATGACAACATCCGACCCAATAATTAATATATCTAGGGAAAATATATCAGGAAATTGCGATTTTAAATGTTCATATAGTTATAATTACGTTGAAAATAATTTAGTGGCTAAAAATAATGGAAACATGATTGTTCTAACAAATAGTGGAATACAACCAGATGTTACATATAATAATAATCAGTATATGGTATCTTCTGTCATTATTACATCTCCATCCCTTCATAAGTTTAATAACTCAAAAACAGATGGAGAAGTTTTGATAGAACATGTTCCTACAAATGGTGGTAATCATTTATTTGTATGTATTCCACTAATAAAATCATCTAATTTATCAAATGCTTCTGTTCTAGTATCTTCTATTATTGAATATGTTTCAGTTCATACACCTAGCCAAGGAAAGACTATTAACCTAGATGTTGCCAACTTCAATTTAAATGCCATAATACCTAACGATAAACCCTTTTATAGTTACATAGGACCAGACATGAACGGTTATACTTCAGATTTTGTCGTATTTGATTTAAATACTGCAATACCATTAAATGATAATACATTTAATACATTAACAAAAATTATTACACCTTTTTCTATTCAAATGAGGGGCACAAAATTGTTTTATAACAAGAAAGGTACAGGTAATATTGAAGCAATTAATACACCTGGAAGCACACAAAATAATGATTCTGATACGAGTAATAATGATTCAGATACAAACAATCAAAATACACCTAGTAGTAAAAATAACTTTAATTTTTTTAATATAAATGATTTTGATTTATACTCCTTCGTAAATAGTGATATTTTTATAAATATTATTAAAATAATAATAAATTTCGTATTTTTATTAGGATTATTATTTATAATAAATTATTTACTTACATATATTACCAATAGTAAAAGCAAAAATAAGTTAATGACACCTATTAACATTTTTAAATCATAATATATTGGTATTTATAATATTTATGCTGAATTGAATAAATATTATTCATTTTATTATAATTCATTTTCTTATAATTCATAATTAATTTGTACCATTCAAAGGGGAAGCAAAATAAGTATGTTCTACTAATGGCTTATACGATGCCTTTGTCATAGCTACACCTGGACGAACAATCGGTGCCATTTTTTTAACAACTTCTTGTTCTAGTGTATAAGGAAATTGATTGTATGAGGTAAATTGACTACGTTTAGTATCTTCTGACGGATTATTTTGTTTTATAACACTTTTAGTAACGACAGCCGGATGTGACATAGAAATCTTAAAAATGACAAATAATAGTAAAATAGCTAAATAATGATTTGAATTCATAAACATATAAATGACAAGAATGAATAAAATAATTTTACCAATAAGCGAATTTAACATACTATCAAATGGTTCAGGTAATTTATAGCCCATAATTAAAAATATAACTATTAAAATTCCTAATATTAACTCTCCTGCATCCTCTTTTTTGGGTAATTTAAACAATTTTTTCATATAACATATTCATAGATTTTATTTATAATAATTCAAATAATGGTAAAGCAAAAGAATAAAAGTAAAAATATATAAGCAAAAGGATATAAGCAAAAATATATAAGCAAAAGGATATAAGCAAAAGGATATAAGCAAAAGGATATAAATGTTTTTACTAAATATTATTAACTCACATGAAAACAAATATAGAAATAAATAAAAAAAAAATAAACAGTTATTTAGGACAAAAAGGATATACTATTATCAAAAATGAATTAACCATAGAAGAACAAAAACAAATACGTAATGACTTGACTATCAAACCACATGTACATGGAGCACCAGCTGGTTTAACTGGTCAAAATTCATTCCCTGCTTATCGTGAATCTTCTAATAAAATCTATGTTCCTCATTATTATGGTGTAGAACATTTTGGAAAACCGTCCAAATATAAAATTTCAGAAGGATTAAACATTCAATTACCTTTTCAAGGTACTCTTCGTGATACTCAAATTGAAGTAGTTAAAACTTATGTAAATCATGTATTAAAAAATAATATTGGTGGTGGACTATTAGAATTACCATGTGCGGCTGGAAAATGTCTCCAAATTAATACACCTATTATCATGTATGATGGATCTATTAAACTGGTTCAAGATATTAAAGTAGGTGACATATTAATGGGAGATGATTCAACACCAAGAAATGTATTATCTATTGCACGTGGAAAAGAAATAATGTATAAAGTTATTCCTGATAAGGGGGAAGGATATGTTGTAAATGAAAGTCATATTTTATCTTTGAAATGTGTAAAAGATTATAAAACATGTGATAACAATAATTTTAAAAAAGGAGAAATAATTGATATTTCTGTATTAGATTATTTGAAATTACCCCAATCTTTTCACAACAAAGGCGTTTTACGCGGATATAGACTTCCGATTCATTTTGAAGAAAAACCATTACCTATTGATCCTTATTTAATTGGTAATTGGTTAGGTGATGAATGGTTTGATCATAAACCTGAATTAAATACAACTTATAATAATTCATATTTTAATAATTTAAAAGAATTAAATATTATCAAAAACAGACATATTCCACTTCTTTACAAATGTAATTCAAGAGAGAATAGATTAAAATTATTAGCAGGAATAATTGATACCACAGGTCACATAACAAAAAATGGAGAATTCGTAATTACACAAAAATCAGAAATAATGATGAATGATATTATTTATTTAGTAAGAAGTTTAGGTTTTGCTTGTTATAAAAAAGTCAAGAAGTCTTCTTCCATCTATAAAGGTGTTAAAAAATACAGAACTATATTTAAAACAACTATTTATGGCAATAATAACAATAATAATAATAATAATAATAATGAATTAGATGAAATCCCAACATTAGTTGTAAGACCAATACCAATAGTAAGACCAATAGGTCAAACGGAAGATGTATTAAATTATAAAATAAAATTAGAAAAATTGGAAGTAGATGACTACTATGGTTTTGAAATAGACGGAAACAGAAGATTTGTTTTGGGTGATTTTACTGTAACACATAATACTGTATTATCTTTAAATATTATTTCACAATTAAAAAAGAAAACATTTATTATTGTCCATAAAGAATTTTTAATGAATCAATGGATAGAGAGAATCAATCAATTCTTACCAAATGCACGTATTGGCAAAATACAGGGTCAGATAATAGATATAGATAATAAAGATATTGTCATTGGTATGTTACAAAGTCTCTCTATGAAAGAATATCCGCCTTCTATTTTTGATTCTTTTGGATTAACTATCATAGATGAAGTTCATCATATATCAAGTGAAGTGTTTTCAAATACATTATTCAAATTAGTTACTAAGTATATGTTAGGTTTATCTGCAACTATGGAGAGAAAAGATGGGACTACAAAAGTATTTAAAATGTTTCTGGGAGATGTAATATTTAAAGGTAAACGTGACGAAGAACATGCTGTTATAGTGCGTGCTATTGAATATAAAGTAAATGATGATGAATTTAATGAAGTAAAACTAGATTATAGAGGTAATCCAGCATATAGTTCCATGATTTCCAAATTATGCGAATATAATCGTCGGAGTGAATTTATTTTGAAAGTAATGACGGATATGTTTATAGAAAACCCATCACAACAAATTATGGTATTAGCGCATAATAAAAACCTATTGAAATATTTATATGAGGCCATATTACATAGAAATATAGCTACCGTAGGATATTATGTCGGAGGAATGAAAGAACATGCATTAAAAGAAACGGAAGGGAAACAAGTGGTAATTGCAACATATGCAATGGCTGCCGAAGCACTTGATATTAAAACACTTACTACGCTAATTATGGCTACACCTAAAACAGATATTGAACAAAGTGTTGGCAGAATTCTTAGAGTAAAGCATAGTCAGCCTCTTGTAGTAGACATTATGGATAGTCATGATCTTTTTAAGAATCAATGGAGAAAACGCAAAACATTTTATAAGAGAGAAAATTATAAAATTATTTATACTACGAGCGTGAATTATACAACCGATATAAGTAAATGGGATGTTTTATTTGAACCAAAAAAAAGCGCTAAGGTATGCGTTAAAAAACCTGTAAATACAGCAAACAAAAATACTACTGCAAAGAGTCATAGTTCAACTGATAAAAGTATTGCAAATGAAACAGATTCTGAAAATGATAATGAAGATGAAGAAGAAGACGAAGAAGAAGAAGACGAAGAAGAAGAAGACGAAAAACAATATAAAACAGAAAAAAATGATAAAATGGATATTGATATAGATATAGATATCAAAAAAGATAAACTATTATGTGGCAAATGCTTATTGACTTTTAAACCTGTAAAAAAATCATAAATCTAACATAACACCTGAAATATTTTGATTTAACCGATATGGATATTCTGCATATTCATTAATGAAACGATTTTTACTTATTTTTTCATCAGGATAATTTTTACAATAATTAAATAAATTGTTTATAAAGATTCTTTCTAATTTATTCATTTTTTCTTTATACATATTCCAATCTTTTTTAGTTTCTTCATCTAAATTATTAGATTCCTCCCCACCAATAATATATCCTTTGAAATTTGGATATTTATTATTAAAATTATTTATTTCTGTATCAAAATCATTATATGAGCTTTTTACTAATAATTTATGTATTTCTTTTGTATTATAAAATAGATTTATACAAGACATTTATTTTATAATAGTATATATCTTTAAGTATGTGTATGAGTAAGACAAGATAGTTCCATTTGGATATTGACACAATTTAAATTGTAATTGTTTTGTTTCTTCGCTTTCTATATTATCAAATTGTATAAGATAAAACATTATGAATTATAATAAGAATTGTATTTATATTTTTATTTGAATTGCGTTAATAAAAAATCAACTTAAAAATAGAACAACAAATTATTACAAATATAAAAATAATATGCATGATGATATTAAAGTTTTTGATATTGATTTATATTTTGATTCTTTACCAGAAGATATAGAAAAAATAGATGTATCAAAAAAAGGTTTAAAATATATTCCTGATAAAATATCAAAGTTTAAAAATTTAAAAATATTAAATTGTGGTTTTAATAAGTTGTCTTTGTTACCTCCTTTACCTAAGGATTTACAAAAATTAAATTGTGACTTTAATAAGTTGTCTTCTTTACCCGATTTACCTAATAACTTAGAAGAATTATATTGTGACTTTAATAAGTTGACTTCTTTACCTGTGTTGAATAAAAACTTATGCATATTATATTGTTGTAATAATCAATTAACATCTTTACCTCCTTTACCTAAGGATTTACAAAGATTATATTGTGAAAATAATCGTTTGTCTTCTTTACCTTTATTGAATACAAATTTAAAAACTTTGATTTATAGAAGTAATCCTATTTATGAAATAATAAATAGTAATTATATACAATTAATAAACAAAAAAGTAAAAATATTAAATGTGTTTCGTCATTTATATTATTCACTCAGATTCAAAAAACAGTTTCGTGATTGGTTATGGGTAAAAGTTAGAGAACCCAAAATACGACAGAAATATCATCCTATGTATTTACTACAAAATTTATGTGATGAAGACGCCGATTTGGATACAGTTTTGGATAATTGGATATAAAGGATATAAAAAACATAAAAACATAAAAACATAAAAACATAAATTCATATTAAAATAATAATGTGTTTTGATATAAATTCCGATATTGAGAAATACTTTGATTCTTTACCAGAAGACACAGAAGAAATTGATGTATCCGAAAAAGGGATAAGACATATTCCACATAGTATTTTAAGATTTACAAATCTAAAAGATTTAATTTGCAGTGGTAATTTTTTGACTGATTTACCTCCATTGCCTGAGAGCTTAGAAACATTATTTTGTAGTGAAAATAAATTAACTAGTTTACCTGAGCTGGGTGAAAATTTAAAATATATTTTTTGTACAAAGAATCAATTGAGTAGTTTACCTCCTTTTCCGAAAAAATTACATAAAATATCATGTAGTGATAATAAATTAACTTGTTTACCTGAGCTGAATGAAAATTTGAAATATCTTTATTGTTCTCATAATGAATTAACTGCTTTACCTTTGTTGAATGAAAAATTAAAGGCATTATTTTGTTCTTCTAATAAATTAACTACTTTACCTCAGATGAACCCAAATTTAGAATTTTTGTATTGTTCTCATAATGAATTAACTGCTTTACCTCCTTTGAATGAACATTTAGAATTTTTAAATTGTCAACATAATCACCTGACTTCTTTACCTTATTTAAACGAAAAAATAAAAGATATATCTTATTATAATAATCCAATTCATGAAATAATAAATGATAATTTAAGTATATTAGAAATAAAAATAAAAGTAAAAATAGTAAATAATTTTCGTTTTTTATATTATTCTTTGAAATTCAAAAAACGGCTGAGAGACTTGTTATGGATAAAAATAAGAGAACCACTGATACGTGAAAGATATCATCCTAGGTATTTGTTAGAAAATTTACATGGTGAAGATATAGATTTGGATACAGTTTTGGAAAATTGGATATAAAAACACTCACTATAAATATAATAAATATGAAACTCCGTTATTTTTCGGATTTACACTTAGATTTTTTATTAGACCTTTTATTAGACCTTTTAACATTTCAAACACCGATTATTTATAGACACTTTTATAGAAAAAGGAGATTAATCTTCTATAATTAATAATAAATATTAATAATAAACCTTTAATATATTTTTTATATAAGTAATAACTACAACTGTTTATTATTATCATTTTTCTTTGCTTGGTATAATAGTAATACTAATACTAATAACATCTTTCACATATACAATTGTTTAATTTTAATTTTTCCAACCATTTTTCCATATTTTCACTACATATTACCAACCCATAACCATTAAGTAAAATATATGGTATCATAGGTAGTTTTGATATATCCTCATTATCAAATAACGCATAATCCGTGCTTCCAATATATAAACTTCTCATAGATGACATACACTCAAAATGTTGAACGTTCCATTGGTTTTTAACCAATTTCCCTCTAAGCTCCAAATGTTTTATATTGGATACAAATCTGTTCCATGTCCAAATATCTGCTGTAAAATCAAATGTTATGTCGGTTGTTTTATGACTAAGCACATTATGAAAAGGAACTTCAAAAACAATGTTTTTAGTTGTTCGCGTGTCTACTAATTTAAGTATTTCATTTGTTATTTCATTCGTTGTTATAACCAAACAAGATTTTGTGTTGGACTCTTTTGAAAATTTTTGTCTTATATTTTCAACACCAAATAAAACCATTTATCAATATAAATAGTTTTATCTCTATATGTAAATTAGTATTATTATAAATGGTATATTTTATTCAAAATATTTATTCAGTTTATTATAACTATCTAGATTATATATTTTACATATTTTATGGGTACCATCACCATTGTCTATATTACAACCTGTTGATTTTGTGCAAACTGCCAAACAATCATCCATTTTTTTTACCCATTTTATACATTTTTCATTTATAATTTTGTTATTATCCGTTTTGATATATGATATCTTATTTGCATTTTCAATTATAATTTTCTTATTTTTATTGTCCATTGTAATTATATTACTTGTTGTAGTTTTATATTGTTTTTTATTTAATAGTGAATTTACCTGATGAACACGCAGATTTGGATACAGTGTTAGATAATTGGATATAAAAATCCTTCTTTTTATTATTTATTATTTATTATGTGTTATTTATTATGTGTTATTTATTACGTTTTTTTTATAAAATGGTTAAATGTAAAGGCATAAGTATACAGGATTAAAAGAAAATTGATATCAAAATAATACAAATAAAGTATTTAAACTATACATATACATACAAAACATAATAGTTTTTGACATGAATTCTGAGATTGATATTAATTTTGATATTGAAAATTACTTTGATTCTTTACTAGAAGATATAGAAGATATAGAAGAAATTGATGTATCAGAAAGAAATATAAATTATATTCCAGATAATATTTCAAAATTTACAAATTTAAAAAGATTATATTGTAATTTGAATCATTTGACTTCTTTACCTACATTACCTAGTAGCTTGGAAAAATTAATTTGTGATAATAACGATTTAGTTTCTTTACCTCCTTTACCTAAGAACTTAAAAACATTAATTTGTTCTCATAACAAACTGACTGCTTTACCAAATTTGAATGAAAAATTAGAAATATTATATTGTTACAATAATAATCTGTCTTCGTTACCTCCTTTGAATGAAAACTTGAAAGTATTATATTCTTATTTTAATAAGATAACTTATTTACCTTTACTGAATGAAAAAATAAAAAAAATATATTGTGGTAACAATTACTTAAAATCTTTACCATTATTGAATGCAAATTTAAAAGAATTATATTGTGACAATAATGGATTGTCTAATTTACCTCCTTTAAATAAAAATTTAAAATTTTTACATTGTAATAATAATAACTTGACTTCTTTACCATTATTGAATGCAAATTTAAAAGAATTGTATTGCGATAATAATGAATTGACTACTTTACCGCATTTGAATGAAAAATTAGAAATGTTATATTGTGGAAATAATCGCTTGAAATCTTTACCTTTATTGAATATAAATTTAAAAGAATTGTATTGTAACAATAATGAGTTGACTTATTTACCTCCTTTAAATGAAAAATTAGAAATATTATATTGTGAATATAATAAATTGACTTCTTTACCACTGTTAAATGATAAACTAGTAGAACAGATACAATTTTGTTTTAGAAAAAATCCAATTAGTGAAATAATAAGGTCTGATGAAATACCAATAATAAAAAAAAGAGTAAAAATATTACATCAGTTTCGTTATTTGTATTATTTATTTAAATTTAAAAAACAGTTGAGGGATTGGTTATGGGTCAAAATTAGAGAGCCGAAAATACGGGAAAAATTTAGCCCAAAATATTTAAAGGAGAATTTACCAAATGAAGAAACAGATTTGGATGAAGTTTTGTATAATTGGATTCAACTCACATCATTTTACATGAAAAAAAGAATATAAAGATATATTTATTAATATAATAAAATGTATAAGCTTATTTATTTTTTAATATTTAATACAAATTTCTCTACTGGAAAATTTATCATAAGGAATACAGAATTACCTATTTGTTCAAAATGTTTACATTTTATTGAACATACAAATAATTATCCATATGACCCAATTCCATGTGATTTTCAATATGGAAGATGTAAAAAGTTTGGTGAGGTGAATTTGATTACTGGACAAATTGAATATGATTTAGCTAGGAATTGTAGATTTAATGCTAGCAAATGCGGAAATGACGGAAAAGAATATACGGAGAAAATCTAATCTTGATATATTTATTTTGTTCCAAATCCTCCTTTTATTTTATTCAAAAATTACTTAAATAGATTTTTGAATATAATACAATCCAATACAATCCAATACAATCCAATACAATCCAATACAATACAATTCAATATGCAATACAATATGAAATATATTATTACCATTATTTGTTCTATTATTTTACCCATTTTTTCTTTGACAGAAATTACACCTAATCTTTGTGTAAATTGTAAGTTTTTTAGACATGGTTCACAAAGTGGAAAAATCGTGAGTGATAATAAATATGGTAAATGTGCTTTGTATCCAGTAGTCACGAATACGCAAAAAACGGTAGATTTTTTGGTCACAGGAGTCAAAGATATTGAAATAACAGATTATATTTACTGTACTACTGCAAGGAAATTTAGTCATATGTGTGGTACAGAAGGTAGATTGTATGAAAATAAAAATCTATAATTTAACCATATCCTTTATTCCATACTTAGTTTTCCAACCTATATCTTTATATATTAAAGATACATCCGCATAAGATATTTCCAAATCGCCTTCTCTCTTTCCAACAAATTGATAATTTAATTTTGTATTATTTTCTTTTTCAAAAGCATCTATCAATTGTTTTACACTAATTCCTTTTCCAGTTCCCACATTATATGTTTTTAATCCAATATTATGAGGTTGATTCATGACAATATAATTACATAATTGTATATGACTATCTGCTAGATCTAAAACATGTATAAAATCCCTTACACAAGTTCCGTCTACTGTATTATATTTATTACCATAAATATTTAAAACATCCATTTCTTTATTATGTACCTTTACTAAATAAGGAAACAGATTATTAGGAATACCATTTGTTTTTTCTCTCAGCGAATTGTTTTTTTGAGAGATAGGATTAAAATATCTTAGAATAACGATACTCCAACTATTATCAGATATATATAAATCTCTCAACATTTCTTCTTGCATATATTTTGTCTTACCATATGGATTTGTTAATCCAATCCCAACAGTGGATGTCTCATCATAAGGTACTGACGCATTTCCATAAACGGTTGCAGATGAACTAAATATTATATTTTTACAGTTATATTTTTTCATAATATAAATTAGATTTAATGTGCTAACCAAATTATTATTATAATATAATATAGGATCCATAATAGATTCATTTACAGATTTATATCCTGCCATATGAATTACAATATCTATTTTATTTTTTTCAAATACTTTATCTGTTTCATCTATATTTTTCATATCTATATTATAAAATAAAACCTCGTTGCTGTTTTTAGTTATTTTGTTTTTTTTAATAGTATCTACCATTTCTAATTTTGAATTTTCTAAATTATCAATAATAATGACTGTATATGCATCATTTGAATTTAAAAGCTCTACTGCAATATGAGATCCTATATATCCTAAACCTCCTGTTATTAATACAACTGTCATAATATATAAAATGTATTTTATATTTTATATTTTATATATTTGCTTAAAATTGTATATTTAAATTGTATATTTAAATTGTATATTTAAATTATATATTATTTGAAAATGATTAATGTCCTCTACTAGGGAAACCTTTACCAGTATAATGATTATAATTATCTGTGCAATTTGTGCAATTAGATAAAACATGATAAGGAGGCGGATTTGCTAATGCTAGATTATTAGCATTTAAGTGTCCTCCGACTGAATAAGTTTGTGTCATAGGTAGATTGTTTTGGTATTGTCCATATCCAGGAGGATAAGGAATCATTCCACCTCTTTGTCCTCTACGCATGGTTCTTCTTCTACGCATTGTTTTTTTGCGTTTACTATTTGTGCCACGTGATTGTCTAGCAAATCTAGACATAATTCTTGATTTTATACGCTTAGTATGTTTTTTCCCTTTCATCTTATATTTCCCAGATATTTTTTTTATTTTATTTTTAAAATGTTTTGCTCCTCCTTTAAATAAACAAATTCCAGGAACATAACCGTTTGCAGCATCTATGTTACTTTTTGCTCCTGCTAATCCTGGTAGTCCTTGAATTTCATTAGAACCAAATAATGCAGGACTATTTGAACTATCGGGATTTACATACTTACCATTAATATTACTAAATGGAGCTATTCGTCCATAACCTAAATTAGACGCTCCTGAACCAGCTGACATAATTTTATATATAATAAATATATATAATATTGTATTTTTTATAATTTTTATAATTTTTTAAATATTTATATTCTTTATCATTTTACAAAATTTATATATTTATACTATTTTTGATAAATTACCATGATTTACTATATTTGTTTTATTATCTGCTACACATAATGGAATCCATTTTTTAAATTTATGATTATACATACATACCATATTATGATTCGTGTCTAGGTTCACAAAACGACCTTCTTTTACATTTTCAAACTCTTCTTCATCATCACTTTCTTCTAATTTATCCAAGTTTTTATTTTCCTTAATATTTCTAAATAGACGATTCATCATAACACTACTATTAAAACTAGGAATATACGCTACATCATAATAAATTTCTTTGCTACGATCATCAGATACGCAATATAAATCATAAATATCGTTTTGCAAAGATGGCTTTATTTTAAAAACAACAGTTTTTTTATTTGAATTTTGTACTTGATTTTTATTTTGGATTTGATTTTTATTTTGTACTTGATTTACATTTGGTTTTAAATGATGGGTTTGATTTGGTTTTGTATTTTCTACTTTATAATGCTGTAAATTATTTGATTTATTTTTTTCATAATCAAGATAATCAAGATAATTTTGAAAAGACATATATAAAAATTGATTGCCATTTTTATAGACTTTAAATTGCAATATATTTATTTTATAATGAACCTCCTTTATTTTATTCATCAAATCATCTATGTTGTTACTTAAAAGAGGTATCCCAAAAATAGTACAATTTTTATTATAAGCTATTTGCTTTATATCTTTCTGCACAATAGTATTAAATAGATGAAATTTTTCTAACCAATTTTGTCGTGATACATTATTACCTTTATAAAAAAATACATCTTCAAATGCGAAAAATGGATGATTTAAATGATGAAATAATGTACCATATAATATAGTATTATACGCTAATTCGCTTTTAAAACATACATTAGTTATCCTAATTTTAATTATTTTCTTATTTTCATTTAGATCCATAATAAAACAAACATTTTGATTTTTATATTCTGTGAACCAAGCAAAACATTTAATTCCACAAGGAATTGCCATTATAATATTATAATTATAAACTTGCTTATGTATAATATTTTCATAAGCAAGTTTAATTTTTGGAAACTCTCTTAGGACATTTTCTCTCTCATTATCTGATAACATTATATATTATTACATTATATCTTTATATTTGTTTTATTTAATTAAACACACATTTTGATTATAAACGTTATTTTATAAACGTTATTTAGGAAAGTATATAAATATTTTAAAAAGTTTTTTAGTATTCTAATATATAAATGACATCAATCGGATATTTTAGTTCAATAGGTGGAAGTGGAGGTAAAGCATCACCATACGTTGTTGACCCTAAAAGTTCAGGAGGAGCAATTAAAGGATATATGCCTCAACAAAATCAAACAGTAGATAAGAATTTTCGCGAATTTGAAAATATTCGTTTTACATTAAAACAAGCATGGAATACTAATTATAATCGTCAACTAAGACAAAGTAAAATAAAAAAATCTATTACTACACCTTTTCGCGCTGTAAATAATGCAGGTGATTTATTAAGCAGATTAAATTATTCTTGTGGTGGTACATGTCAAACTTTTCAGTCAAGACCAGGATTACATGGTCTAAAACAAAGTTTTGGTTCTGTACAGTCTACGTGTATTCCATCTGCTATTTATAGTAATCTTCAATTAAATGATAGAATACCAGCATCTGCATGTAATGTAAAATACGTATATGATAGTTCTGATTATACTACTTACTTAAAACAAAAAGCCATAGTTAAAAACTATAATGATCTTTCATATGGCGGCGATAATTATAATGCCAGCCAATCGGCAATGAGGGCTATTAAACGATACTAAAATAATAAATACTAAAATAATAAATTACATTAAATAATTTAGAAGTCAAATATTATAAAAATAAATGTTTTTTATTTTTATGATATAAATGGATAAAGGACACCGCGAGAGAATAAAGAATAAAAATCACGATATGAATTGGACATTAAGAAACAACCCATACATTTTTTCATGTTCTAAATGTAAAAAATATAATTCTGTAATAAATGAACAATTGTACATAAATTGTGCTTATTGTGGAAATCCAAATTATATTAAGAAATAATTTTATCATAACTTATATAAATGACTACTCCATATAGTGTAACTACATCCAAAGGGTCTATGTCTTATGATAATTATGTAAATGCACCTATTACAGGACCATTAAGTACAAATCAATATCCTTGTGCCATACCTTATCACAGTTATGGTACACTTGTTGGTATTAGACCTACACCACCACAATTTTATCCATCACAAGAACCTGTAAATTCAGAAATGAATACAAACGCTAGATTACATTATTTAAGAACTGCTCAAAGTGTAAAATCACAGGCTATACAAAGAGAAAGAGCGATAGCAACTACAAATGAATATTCTTTTTATAGCTATTCTACTGGAAGAAGGCGTCCAACTACCGGTCATATGAATTATATCACACCCATACCTTCCTCAATGTACGTAGATATAAAAAAAAGTAATGCAGTTGGACAAAGTGCATATAAAGTAAATTTACCTATTCAAGCACCTATTTCAACAAAAAATTATTTTCCAAGTAGTACCAGAACTACTATAAGAAGAGCACGATCAGGAGGTTGTGTAGCACCAAAAAAGAAAGGTGCCATTGAAAATTATAGTTTAAGAAATGGTGCAACTTGTGGTTGGGGATCTATTGTAAGGCAAAATTATTAAAAATTCAATTAAACAAAACAAATTAATCAAAAAAATAAATAAAATATTTACCATTAATATAAATGGGAAGTAATTACGCGTTTCCATCTTTGACACCTACTCCTGGTTTAGGTAGTTATTCGCGAACATCTGCTGCAATATTATGTGGAAATCCACGATCACGCGTCGGTGGTCAAAACAGAATATATTATTGGTGGAGTAAAAGAGGTCTTGGTCAAGAATATAAAGAAAGATTATTACTAAGTTTGGGTCCTGTTCCTACTTATAAATATAGAACAAGAAATATATATTAATTTTAGAAATTATATAAATTGTATAAATAATATAAATAATATATATATTATTTATATGAACAAATATTTAGTAGAATTCATAGGCACTACTTTACTTTCCTTTGTTATATTTTATACAAATAATTGGATGGCTATTGGGGCTATTTTAGCCATTTGTGTTCTTTTGGGAGGAGCTATTTCAGGAGGAGCGTTTAATCCTGCTGTCGCGATTGCTCTGTATAGTGCTGGTAAAATACCTAATTATGATGTAATACCATATATAATGGTTGAAATATTGGGAGCACTAGCTGGTTTTTATGCTTATAAACAAATTAAGAAATAAAAATTTATATTTATATTATAATTAATTTTTCTTATAATATTATATAACATTCATGGTAAAACGTAGTAAAACAAATAGAAAAGGAGGAGACTTAACGAATATGTTTAATAGTGCACTCGGTTCAATTACGAGTACTGCGAATAGTGTAGCTAAAAAGGCTTCAAATGGTGTGAGTAGTATGAGTTCATTATATCCATCCTCAATGTCTTCTAGTCCAAGTTCTGCACCTGCTAGTCCAACTTCTGTACCTGCTAGTCCAACTTCTGTACCTGCTAGTCCAACTTCTGCACCTTCCACTCAATATGATTCTAATACCTCAGGCGGTATGAGAAAAAGAAAAAAAGGAGGTTATACAGCTAATACTTCTTTAACTAATATAGCATCTAGCGCTGCACCTGTAAATGGAATACCAACAGCAAAAGCACAAGTTTGGGTAGGCGGTAGAAAAAGAAAAACAAAACGAAAATGCACTAAACGTCATAAACATGTTAAATCATGTAAAACAAGAAAATCTAAGAGACGTATGTAAAACATTTAGTAAACCGAACAAAAATAAAAAACGAACAAAAATAAAAAACGAACAAAAATAAAAAATTATACATTTTATTTAAATAATACAAATAATACAAATAATACAAAAAAATAAAAACAATAATAAATGCTATCTATGTTATATTACTTTTATTTTTTATAATAATAATATAATAATATAATAATGTCTACTGCATTTTATCCACAGGGTATGAGAAGCATGCCTTCTGGTGGTCGTTATAATGCCACATTACCGGGACAATATATAACTTGGAAAGGAACGGGCGTTCTAAGTAATCCTGTTGGAACTGCACCTAGTCACATAAGACCACTTACAAACAGAGATGCAGGAAACGTATTTTTATCAGGTTCTTTTCCTTCAAGAACTTATCATAAAACAAGAGTTTTTATTCCACGTCCACTTAAACAATATAGAAAAGGACGTGTTATTCCTTCTACACCAATTCAAATAAGTGATACAAATACATCACAACAAAACAATGAGATAGAATTAATAAATTATAATATGAATCGTTTTGTTTTATCTAGTAAAGGCACGTCACTTGGTGGCGGTTTTGGAGGCAGTGGTTTACTAAATGAACTACAAGATAAACCTGGTAGTTTTATAGTAAAACAAAATACACTAGATGAAAGAAACAACATATTAGAATTAGACAAAAATTGTAAAACATGTGAGGGTGTTGGTATAATAGCATCTTATTATCCGAATAATACTTATTTAACAGAAAACCCAGAACCAAATACAGAAAATAAACGTTTATGTTGCAATGAAGAACGAAAAGCAAGAAGAAGAGTAATATATGCAAGTACTAATTTGAAAAAAAATTATTATACAACTACAAAACAATATTTACAAAATCGTTGTCAAACTTATGAACAGAAATCTTTTAATTTCCAACAAATAGATCCAGTAAAAACAAGTCTACAATTACAGAGTGGTTTTACTGCTCGTGAGTTGGAATTAGCAAAACCCGGAAGTGCATTGACAACCTTTAATACTTATTTAGCAAATTGTTTTCCAAATGGAGAAATATATGAAGCTACTGAAATTGCTTTAATTACAAAATTTTTAAATTCTATGTTAAAAGATGGATTATTAACTCAAACACAATTTGATGAATTTATAGCATTAAATACATACAATTTTGATGCTTTATTTATTTATTTAAAAAATTTACCAATTGATGAATCAAAAATAGTCATTTCAAAATTTATAGATTTTATTAATAATCCCTATTGGGGTGTTCCTTTTGCCGGTCCTGCGAATCAAGTTGGTTGTAAGCTTACTGTTTATAAACCAAATAATCCACAATATGCAAAACAAGGAGCTGTATCTAGTAGTACAAGAATATTAAAGTTAAATGTAGATACTATTTCTACTAATGCTGCTTCCATACAAAACAATAATAATACTGGATTAGGATTGGTTACAGCGAATGAGTTATATAGAGGTAATGCTAATAATGTTTCAAATATTTATAAAAATAAATCACAGCAAACATGTAATGCGCCTCCTAATATATATCCATTCCAAAATAAAAAAGTGTGTTATTATTCCAAACAACTACCCGAATATCAAGTACCTGCATCTCAACCATCACCCTATCGTTATTATCAAGGAACTGTTTTTAACACAAATCACTATTCACAAAGCCCAAATACTTATAATACTCCTTCAAGATCAATACCAATAAAAATATAAAAAATATCATTTACCATTTCAAGATTTTTCAAAAATAAAAATATTAGGATCTTCTTTATTACTTGATGTTTGTTTGTAATTTAAAAAAGCATTAGGCTTTTCTAAATTTTTGTTATAAGATATCATATATTTTTCACACCATAAAATGCCTTTTTGTTTGTTATTTTTTTGTAGTTGTTCCAATTTTTCATTTTGATTTTTACTTTTTAAAATATGTATAATATGGTTTAATGACTCTAATTGTTGTTGTCCTATTATTAAATTTATATCATTTAACTTATTTATAAAATAACAAGGAATATCTAAATCAATAATAGATGTTATATTTTCTTCATTATCATCTTTGAGTTTCAATAATTCTAAAAATATATTATATTTTTCTTTACACGTTTTTATTTTATTTTTATCTGAAACAAACTTACTGCATAATATAAATCTATCAGTTTTTGCCATATTACTTACGGATGGTTTAATTATATATACTTTTTCAAAAAGGTTAGATAATAAATATAATAAATCAACCATTGGTTTATGAAATATATAATTTGTCTTAATTAAAAAGGTACCATCTTTATTTTGACTATTTAAAACTATCATAATACTTTCTATAAAATGACAAATGTATTTATTTACATTATTATTGTCATATTCTAACATTTCTATAAAAATGAAATCAAAACACCTATTATCATTGTTTTCATATTCTGATAGTGTAAAAAAATGTTTATCATAAATTTGTTTATTCTTATTTATTATATTTATATGATGAACAACATCAATTGAATCCTCATTTTTTGATATATGTAACGCATTTATATTATCATTCAATTCATTTAAAATTTGTGTTATACTTAAAATTTCTAATAATTCATAAAATAAATTACTTGGTTTATGTGATTGAATAATATAATTTCTAATTTGTGGAATATCAATATTTGTATATCCATATGATTGAATAATAGATGTAATATATTCTATATTTTTGTCTTCAATAATATTATTTAAACAATGATTCATTATGTAATTTATTGTTTCATTGCAATAAGAATAAATGCTTTTTGAAATAAATGGTAAGCATTTTTCTTTTTCTAGTTTTGGATTTACAGTTATATTGTTATTAAATATTGGTAATTTATAATAGATCATAAAATTATATAAATAATACACTATTTGTTTAAGTTATTATTTATTTTATTCATCAACAATAACCAATTTTTTACGTTTTGTTGGTTGTTTCTTTGTAGTTTCCTCTTTATTTGGTTCTACGTTATCTTCTTTCAAAACTATTTTTTTACCCAATTTTTTAATTTCAGGTTTAAGTGTATTCATTTCCTTATTAGAAACAGAAACCTCTTTATTTGATTCTTTTTTATTTTCATTCATTTCATATTCAGTATATTCACTAAATTCAAGCTGTACTTTATCAGCATTTACTTCTCTAATTTTTTTATAGACAAAATACCTATTTAAAAAGGATATCTTCTTTTCATAAGAGGTCATATTCATTGCATTTTTATAGTCTTTGGCAATATACTTATTTGCTTTAATTTCCATTTCCATATTTGTAAACAAATCGCTAAATAACCCTGTACCATCTGGAAGACCCATATGCTTAGCCTCTTCTCTATTCACAAGTTTAAATCCATAATTTTCAATGACGCGTGTAAAATAGTCAAAATTAATTAAATATTCTGAAATAAGTTGATTAATAGACTCTTGAAATACATCAATTCTATAACCAATAGAACTTGAATCATCATCAAAACGATCAGATCCATATCCTTTTACAATTTCCCATATTTTTTTACCATCTTCTATTATTTGTACACTTTCACCAGTTTTAAACTTTTTAAGCATATTAAAAACCAATTTTCCGTCATATGCCGTTCCAATAAAATACCCATTTAGTTTTGTGCATTCAGAAATATTTTTCAAAAATCCCTGTAAAGTATCTGGATTTTCAAGAAAGTAATGTGTAGCAAATTGGCATGAAGATACATGAAATCCTTCCTCACCCACACCATATTGTCTAGCTACACCCTTACCAATTTTATCCGCTTCTTTTGGACCAACACCAAATACTGCTTTTGTAATTTGAATGGCTTTATCATTCAACATAGCACTACCATTCTTAATATTATAAGCAGAATTACCATTTACAAATAATGCATAAGGAATATTTTTATTAATTTTTTTTGCGTTTAAAAACCGTGCACATGCACCATCTAGACGATTTTCAAGATTATCCTTTGAAATATCTATTCCAAAAACAAATGATAATTTTGCTCCAATCCATTTAGGTAAATCACCTGCCTTTCCACAAGCATAGTCAATTAATGTATCTCCTTGTTTGGTTACACTTTTAATAAGTAGTTTTTTAACATATAAATTATGAAAATTTTTCATCGCTTCTGTCATAAATTTGCCAGTGGGAGTATTATAATAGGTGTCTTCATTGACTAAAATATCTGGAATATTTTGTCCTGTACATATCATATTTTCCGTAATAGGATAATGAATAGATTTCCAATTACTATTACACGTTTCATAGGAATTTCCATACTGTTTAAATCCTTGTCTATATTCACTTGTTTTATCATATCTTACTCTTAATGGTACCCATCTCCATCCATCTTCACGATCAAAATCATAACTAAATTCTACTATGGTATCATCTGTAAAAACTTCGTTTTCTTCTGTAAACATTTGTTTTGTTCCTGAATCATCATTTTTAAGCATTATTTTACATAATCCAGCATTTGGGTCATATGGTTCAGTAGGATAAAATCTAACAGGATAAATACTATTATAATTGTTATCTTTATCCCCGAATTTGTCTGTTTTAAAATCAGGCATTTTATCCTCTATAACATCTTGACAAGGATTTATATATCCATCTTTTTGTTCATTAAACCCACATCTTAACTCAATCGTTTTATATTCACTAATTTGTGTAACTATATCCATATTTAATCCATCTTCAAATACAGCTTTAACTACATCATCATTATTTGCGCTTTTCACAGTAGTTACTAAGAAATCAATGGTATTATATTTAGGCGGCTTCCATTTAAAAGAGTAATCCCAAGCCTTTTTAAACTTTGGACCTGTTTCACCAATTTTATCACCTCCCACACCATAATATGCATGAGTGAATATTAATCCATCTGTTTCATATTCATATCTATTTTCTGTTACTTTTTGTAATATCTCATTACATCCACTAAATATGGAAAGCTTAGATGTATATGGATAAAATGTTTTTGATATAACCCTTATAGGTGATGAAAACTGTTTTGAATCTTTCAATCTTTCAAGCATATTGTCCATCCCTTTTTTATATGATTGTGTTTCTGATGGTGACTCAGAAATATTATCTAATATGGATACAGGATTTAAAGAATTGGTTACCATTTTTAAAATTTGATATCTAGCATTATATAAATTATCCACTTCTTTTTCAATAAGAATAAAGGATAATTGACGTATGTCTTTATTGTTATAATAATAAATATCAAAAGCTGCATATAAATTTATAAAATTTCCATTTTTATCATGAGCAATGAGCTCACCATCCATCAATAAATTGAAGTAATCTTTATTATTAGTCTTTGCACCTGTAAAAATCACATCCATATTCATGTTTATCAAGTATATTTTTCCCTTATCATTAATATACATTAAATGTCTTTTTCCATCTGCTTTTTCAGTAACTACAAAATCTTTTCTTATATTTGGTTGTAATGAATTTTCGCTAATAGTACAAATATTCACTAATTGTAGCGTTTTAGAGTTAGGGCCAATAAAATTTTTGGGCGTTATTCTCTTATTTGGAACATATTCTTCCTTCCAAATAAGTTTCATATAATTTTCTAATACTTCATTTTGTTCTGGATAAGAGATAGGAAAATTGGTTCCTTGTAATCCACAAAGAATCATTTTAATGACTTTTCGTAAAGAAGCAACCAAAATAGTAGGATTATTAAACAAAGTCCCAGGACCAATTTTTCTATTATCTACTTCAATTTCAATCTCATATGTTTCTATGTTTTTAAATACATTTGATTCTTCTGTTGTGTAAACTCTAATTATCTCACCACGGTCTGCATTACCAAATCTATCCGCACCACGATTTGCATATTTTACAATACTAATATCAATATTAAATGGATATTCAGGATGAGTAAAAGTAACGCGATTCAAATAACGAAATGTTTTTTTGGACTTTTTCCAATTTTCAATAATGTACCATTTTAATCCATCTTTGATAGTTGTTTCATTTACATAGGAAACGCTGAAATTAAAATCATTAAAATAAACAGGGAATACTTTATCACCTTTATTATTTTGGACACGTATCTTTTTAAGAAATCCAATAGGCACACCAGTTGTGTATAATTCTCTAATATCATTATTTTTACAATAGTTTTGAATATTATTTAATCCTGGAATATCAACACGCACATCTGATAATTTAAATCTTCCTGTAATATTATCCAAAAATTCACAATTAATACGTAAATAATATTCACCATTTGGATCCACATTTTCAAAACCTAATGATTTTAACTTTTTTATTACATTTTCATAATCCGTCTTATTTAAATGTTTACGTCCTTTTGTTCCAAAACGAACTTCTAATTCTGGAACTTCTTTTTCACTTCTTGTAAAAGGATTTCTAGAATAATATGTTTTCACTAAGTTATCTAATTGTGTAGGAAGACTTTCAGAATTCTTTTTACTGTCGTAATTCTTTTTTTGATTCGTTTGATTCGTTTGATTATGGTTATCATCTTCATCAAATAGTTCTTTTTGTAATTCTGTGTTAGAGACGTTTTCTTTTTTTTCTTTTTCATTAGATATCAACATTTGCTTTAACGTAGTGTATTTTTCAACAATATTTTTGTCGTTTATTTTAAACTTTAACAAATCACTAAGATTATCAAATACAGACTGTAATTCAGGATCATAAATGTCTTTTAATACCTCCTGTTTTTTATTTTTATTAAATAAATGGTTTACTTTTTCTTTTGTAGAAGCATCCAATTTATCATACATTTCTTGATATTCATCATCTAATTTTTCATAAATATCTTTTACTAATTGTTGTTTTTCTGTTTTAGTAGATAATCTATTGACTTGCCTTTTCGTATAATCATCCAATTTATCATACATTTCTTGATATTCTATATCACGTGATTTGGAAAGTTGTGTGGTTAATTCATCGTCCATTTTGGTTTTATTAGTATTACTAGTACCATTACCATTATCCATGCTTGATTTATTTACTATTTCTTTCAACATACGATATTTGTCTTTAATTGGAAATGCATCTAATTTCATTTTCATTTTTTGTCCAAATGAATCATATTTTTCTTTCAATTTTGGATTATCTATATCCTCTAATAATTGTTGTTTGACTATTTTATCTGAATATTTATCTACTTGTTTTTTCAAAGACTCATCTAAATCATCATATATTTTTTGGTATTTATCATCAAGCATTTGAGATTTTTGTGTAGATATATTTATATTTTTACTTTGGTTTTCATTTGAAGACATTATTATATATAATTGTTACATATTTTTAAATTATAGTTCAATTTTTTAATATATTGATAATATATTAGTAAAATATATTATCAAAAAATATTACCAAACTATTGCAAGAATATTACTAGAATATTACTAAAATATTAGTTTACATATTTTATAATAATATCATATAAATCCTTTTTGTTTTTTGGTTTAAGCATTTCTGTTTCCTTAGTGTCCACAAGTTTATTATATATATTAAATAAATCTTGTAATTTATAAGCAGAAAACGCCTTTATAGGTTTTTCAATATTATCTATTTGAAATAATTTACTCTTCAATTCAATAACCTCATTTATATCTTTTGAAATTCTTAATCCATATTTGTTTTTATTATATGAATGTTGATAAATAATGAAAAAATTCTCTGTATCATTCATACGTAATTCATAAAAAGTTTTGTTTCTAATAAACAAAATATTAAGATTTTCAAGAACACCTAATGATAAAAAAGAACTTAAACATAATCTCATTTCATTCGCTAAATTATTTTCCAAATTCGTTAAAGAAGAAAACTTATATGGTTTAATTACTTGTTTTTCCTTTCTTATTCTTTCAACATAATCAATTTTTATTTTTTTTTCTGTAATTATATTTTTATTTTCAGCTATTTCATATTGAAATTCTCCATACTTCATAATATAAAAACACCAAAATAATGAATCTTTTTCCTTTGGATAAAAAATAATAGGTTCTTCTTTTTCTTCTTTTTCTTCTTTTTCTTCCTTTTCTTCCTTTTCTTCCTTTTCGTTTTTATAATATTTATTTGACTCACACTTATTTGATTTGTTTGGTTTGTTTGACATTGTTTGAACATATTTCAAAGACCTTTTCATATTAGCTTCATCTAAAACGTAATTATTTAAACTTTTTACAATATCAATATCTTGATTATTTATATCTTTATTTATATCTTTATTTATATCTTCTTTATAATAAGAATTCAAAATCATATAATATTTGTCTTATATATTTCACCTAATTATCTTTAATATCTTTTGTAAAATATGTGTTTTTGTACTCTTGTTTTTGTTTTTCGCCTTTATTCAGGAGTGTTTCTTGTACATTCACATAATTAATATACATTTTTAATTCATGTAATATAGTTTCATCTAATTCTGAAAGATTTATATGAACTCCATATTTGTTTTCATTTAAAAAAACAGATGGATGATTCTTTAAAATGCGTAAGGTTTCAATCTGATTAAATTTATTCATACTTTCAATAGAATTCCGAATATAATTAAGGTTATCTATTATATTATTAGAAGCATTTTCTTCATTTTCTACGGATAATTTTTCCATATATAATAAATAAAAGTGTTTTTAAACCTTTTCTTATTTACAATGCAAAAGATATTACAAATCTTCAATAACAATTTTAGACTTAGTCACTTCTTTATTAAAACCTATATTTGTTCTTGGTTTTACTAATTCTCCAATAATAGATACATATTTATCGTTTAGTTCAAATCTTTGACCAATAACTCTTACATTAAATTTGTCCCCTACATTTATTTCAGAAAACATTTGATTATTATAATTATGATCTCTTGCAACAAAAACAACAATTGGTGATGGATTTTCGTCCGCACTAGATGCCTTTATTCCAGCTTTCGTAATATTCTGTGCAACACATGAAATCAACATACCTTCTACTGGAAAACAAATATTACACTCAAATACTACTTGAAACGAAACATCTTTACCACGTGTAATATTTCCACTTGAAAAAGTTATTACCTTTGCAGAGCCAGTTTTTACATAGCCTTCAACAATACACTTACCTTCAAAATAAGAAGATACTGCTTTTTCTATTGTTTCTTGTATATTTTTTCCTATGGATGTTATTGGTAATGTTACGCTTCTTGTAATCAAACATCTAGAATAAATAGAGGTTATCTTTGTTTCTCTTCGTTTAGGTTTATTTATTTTTTGCATGGATTCCATTATTATATTTATATACATATAATCTTTTAATTATTTTTCAATTTTATTTATAAAAGAAATATTCTTATAAATAAATACATTAGAAACAGTGTATTAGAAATAATAAAAATTTTTGCATAACTTATTTTTTATATATCTTTTTATATATCTTTTTATATATCTTTTTATATATCTTTTTATATATCTTTTTATATATCTTTTTATAAATTTATGTTATAAATTTATGTTATAAATTTATGTTATAATTTTATATAATTTATAATATATAGCCATTTCAGGTGTTAAAAACCATTTTTTGCCGTCTTTTTTAATGACCTCATAATATCTCAATAGAAATTCTTGAATAATACATAATTCTATTTGTCCTATTGATTCTCTTATGACTTCCCCATTTTTATTTTTCTCCATTTTTGTATTTTCATTTGTGTATTTTTCTTCGCCAAGTATTAAATTTAATTTTTGGATTGATTTTTCTTTTCCAGATTCTTCACATGTTGCACCAGTATCGCGTTTAGAATTCATATCTTTAATTTTAAAAACCATTACATTATTATTATTTTTTTTACATCCAATAAATCCTACATATTTATTATATTCTTTTTCATTAAATTGCCTTATAGCAATTACACTCTCATCAGTCATTATTTCACGTTGATCTTCGGGTTCTGCCAATACCCATCTATTTTCTCCATTTAAAATCATTAATTTAGTTTTATTTAAATCCTGCATAATAATAGATTTAAAATGTTTAGTAGTTATTACTTTTGACTCAAAATACTTTTTTAACTGTAATTCCAAAGAATCTTCTTTTATGCTATCAAGTGAATATAAATAATCTAATAAATCAAACTTATCCTTAAAAACTAATTGTTCAATCATATGTGCATATAAAAATGTTATTAAATACTCTTTCATTTCAGGGTATTCTTTTGATAATTTTTTAATAACAACGCCACAATGTTTATACCAGTTGTCATCACCTCGTTCAACTTTACCAATTTTTAAAAATTCTCTTGCTAATTCTATATTTTGTTTGAATTCCTCTATTATTTTTTCTCCATTTTCATTAATTTTTTTATTTTTATTTTTACTCTTATTTTTATTTTCATTTTCTTCTAATAATAAACGATTTATATTTCTTTTATCTATAACCTCATTAGTTATCTTCTGATTTATAACAAAATCAATCATTTCACGTTTATAGTCAATTGGAACCGACCTATCAAAAATAGAAACGTTTTTATCATTTAATTCTATTGGTTGAAAGAGATAATATTCACCAATATTTACCAATCTACCATTTCTGCCATATTTATCTACAATAAATTCATTATTATCATCTACTAATTGTGTTAATGCAGAATATATTTGAATATATGGATAATTCTTAGGTATTTGTATTGCATTTATTAATACATCTTTTTTATAAAAAAAACTTTCTTTCATTAGCATTCTTATTTTTTGTAGTATTTTATCTGAATTCATTTTTATAAAGTTTTCATTATATGTATCTTCATTCAATTCATCATTTATTTCCTTATCTGGTCTACAAGAATAATTACATGTAGACATATAATCACATGCAGCTGAATATGGTACATCACCAATTTTAAAATCTGTTATAATCATTCCATTAGATAATTCCTGTGTAACCTTTTCATTCATAATTTTACTCATTTTTTCTTGTGTAAAATTTGTCTGATCATGATTAATAATACAATCCACAGCTGTTTCTTTTAAAATTCGGCTTATTTGCCCCATTTGAATAGCTTTATATTCAGCTACACGATATACATACAAATCCGCAGCTTCTTCTTTATTTTTATCAAGTATAGTTGCATGCATGAATATTTCCACATTCCTTTTTTTAAATTCTAAATCTTTATGACTAAAATTACGAACTGCACGTCCAATAATTTGTTCTATTAAATTCATATTATACCAAGGATCTAATATATGTACTTGTCTAATAAATTTAAAATCAATTCCTTCTGATCCTGCTCTTGAAATTAAAACGACTTTGATTTTATGACCATCTTTATTGTTTTCACTTGTTAATACGCTTAATTCAGATTCATTGTTTGGTGATAGTCTTCTATCTCCTGTAATCATAGCATATCTTGCAGGCATATAATTAGATTTATCGCTAGCTGGTTTCATTGTTCTTACATCTACTGTTTCTGTTGGTTTAGTATGAAAAAGTGATTTACTTTTATCTCCAAATCTAATAAATCCCATTTCTTCTAATGCGAGCGACATTGGAATGAGTCCTGCATCTATGTATTGTGAATAAATTAATATAACTCCTTCTGAAACCTTATTAGTTTCTGTGTTCATAATCATTTCTAATACACATTTTATTTTAGAACTATATTTTCCAATTATATCACGAGAGAAAATTTTGCCATATTTGTCCAAAGTTGTTTTTTTATATTTAAAATTACCTTTTTGTGGAGGGTTTTTAGAATCAGTAAATTCCATCATTCTCTCTAAACCTTGCTTCCCAGTTAATTTATTTGAATCTATTACAAAAGAATCATTATCAACATTATATTTATTTTCGTTTTCATCTTCATGATCGTTTTCATCTTCATGATCGTTTTCATCTTCATGATCTTTTTCATCTTGTTCTTCGTCCGAATTACCATCTCCACCTTTTATTTTTGTATCATCTGTTTTATATTCCGATTCATCTTTATCAACCATTGGTTGATCTTCGTCTTCAATATTGTCTTGATCTTCATCAAGATCTATATCTTTATTAAAATCTTCCAATTCTTCATTTGATAATTCTTCTGAATATTCTTGTGAATATTCTTCTACGGGCATTTTACTCGTAACATTTTTTAAACCTTGCATTGGATAAGATATAATTAATGATTCTAATGGTATCTGTAATAATGTATATCCAAATGATTCCATATTTTTAAAACTAGGCATTGATTTAGTAACTCCTTTTTTGGTAGTAATAGAAAATTGTTTTTGTCTTAGTTTTTGAATAATATATTTATAAATACAATATTGACATTCACCACAATTATTACAACCACCTATCTTAGTCAAATATAAACTTAATATTTGCTCTTTTGATTTTATTTTTTTCAAATTCATTTGATAAGAAGGATATTTTATATCTGGAAAGGTATGATTTGGCGCAAATACATTCGGATAAACTCTATATGGAAATGTATAAGGATTTTCACCTCTTACAAAAGAAATATAACCTGTGGCTTTTCTTATTAACATTTCTTCCCCATTTTTCTTAAAATCACCATTTTTATCAAAAATATCATTTACATGAATTTTTCCGCGCCGATCATTCATATTCATTAAATTTAATAACCATATAATCTCTTTATAACTATTATACATAGGTGTTGCAGATAGAAATAAAAATCTCATATTTTCAGCAGATTTAACTAACAATTCTAAATTTCTAGCTACGTGTTTGGAATCCGAATTATCAGATTTACGAATATTATGAACTTCATCAATAACAATTAATCTATCATCAAACTCATTTCTTAAACGTCTAATAACCGTTTTATTTAATGTTACATTCATATCTTTATACATTTGTATTTGTGTTCGCGATTTTTCTTGTTTTTTATCTCTTTTAAGTTTATCTTTCTCTCTTTCTACAATATCGGAATAATTCATCGTTTTGATAATATAGTTTGCAAATTGTCCATATCCTAAAAACAAATAATAAGTATTTATTAAATTTTTAATTTGACTAATTACTTTTTCTTTTGATATTCCTTTCATATTCATAGGATTAATTTCTTTCAACAATTTATTACCTACGCATCCTTTAATATTCCATACACCATCTATTAATTTTAATTTTCTCTCATCAAAGAGTTGTAATTTAAAATTATTTTGGACATTTTCAGACGCAACAATAATAATTCTCTTAGAAATTCCAACTTGTTTTATATAATCACGCATTTCTTCACAAACGCCAATTGCACTACATGTTTTACCCGTTCCTAACATATGATACAAGAGCATACTATTGTATGGTGTTTGCGATGAGAGAAAATTTTTTATAAATATTTGATGTGGTTGTAACTCAAAATCTAATTTACTTAAAGAATCAGCATATTCTTTGATATTTTCATGAATTGTACCATCATACTTAGTATCATTGAACTCTTTCTTTGATGCTATTTTAATATTAAAATTCTTATCATTTAAGTTTGGATATAAATAAGGACGACTATTAGGATCTTCTTCTATACATTTTCTCTCTACCAATTCTTTTTTCAATAAAAATTTATTACAATCATTTGAATAATAATTTTCATCTTCACATTTTAAATCCTTAAATTCAGAACGTAAGTTAAACTTACAAAAATCAATATTTTCATCTGACTCATTCGTTGGTTCAAAAAATATATCTTCTATATTTTCTTTATCTTTTATTATTGTATTATTATTAGAAATTAATGCATCAATGTTAGAAATTGCTATATCGTTATTAGAAAGAATTATTTTATCCGCATCTTTTATTAATTTTGTTTTTCCTATTTTTTTACTCATAATAATTAGTTATATTATATCAATATAATCTATATTCTTGCAGAACGTTATTAATATTTGTAATTAACTGTTTTTTTTCTAAATTATAAGGTCTAATTGCTTCTAAACAGTTATCAAGTGTTTTCCATTCTACCTTGCTTACTTCTGATGACTGAAAATGTGACAAATCTATGTCATTATCTTTAATGTATCCTAAAAAATATTTGTTTTTGTATGACTTGTGATTTGTTCCTACAAATATTTCTTCAAAAGGTAATATATTTTCAATAAAAGAAACTTTTATTTTTGGAATACCGGTTTCTTCTTCAAATTCTCTAAGTGCACAATCCATATCTTTTTCGTTATAATTTTTACGCCCTTTTGGAAATTCCCACTCAGTTTCAAGCCATTTTGTTGTACTATTTTCAACAAAATCATTTAATATGCCTATTTCATTATTATCCATTTTTATACCAGTAGACATCTGATAAAATTTTTTGGATGCTAATAATTCTTCCCCTTTAAATTGCGTCATTATACATTCGCCCCACATATCTTTCCATAATTCATCAAAAGTTGAATTTAAAATACGTTCCTTTTCAAATAATGTCATTTCGTTTATACTATTTTTTATATGTTGTAGGTTTAAAAGCGAATACTTACCTCTAACAAAATCTATATATCCAAATGTATCTTTACGACGAATCATTAAATATTCATATCCATTCTCACTTTTTCTAAATACAACCATTCCATAACTAGTTATGGGTAATTTACATTGATGAGATACATGTCCGAGTTTACCACAATTATTACAATTTATGTTTATATTATTATTCATTTTGTATTTTCTCTATATGTTTAAAGAAAGCTATTTTTATATCATTTTATTCTAATGACTTATTTAGACCCTGAAATTTGGGGACCACATTATTGGTTTTTTTTACATACAATATCAATCACTTATCCCAATTATCCAAATTCTGTTACTAAGAAAAAATATTACGAATTTATTCAAAATTTACCATTATTTATTCCCATTGAAAATATATCTACTGAATTCAGTAAATTATTAGATAAATATCCTGTATCACCTTATTTGGATAATAAAGAATCTTTTGTTCGGTGGATACATTTTATACATAATAAAATAAATACAAAATTGGAAAAACCGAATTTCTCTCTTAGCGATTTTTATGTGAAATATTATGAAGAATATAAACCTAAAAATATTAAAATGATGGAATATAATAAATTAAAAGGGAAAATAATATACATAGTAATATTATTATTAATCATAGGAATAATTTACTATCTATATGATAAATAATATAATCTTTGTCTAATGTAATATAACATAAATGAATAAAGATATAAAAGATAAAGATATAAAAGATACACATATAAAAAAGAAAAAACATAAAAAAGGGGGTCAAGTTATTGCATCAGGAGGGTTTGGATGTGTTTTTTATCCAGCTTTAAAATGTAAAAATAATAAAACGCGAAAAAAAAAGACCATAAGTAAATTAATGACAATAAAACGCACAGATAAAGAATATAATGAAATTATGATTATTCAAAATAAATTAAAAAGTATACCAAATTATAAAAATTTTTTTATGGTTTATGATATAGATAAACCATGTGAACCTAGTAAATTATCACTATCAGATTTAATCAATTTCAAAAAAAAATGTAGTGCTCTTCCAAAAGATGGGATAACATATAAAACCATTAACACTAAATTAAATGAATTGAAGATTTTAAATATTCCATATGGTGGGGTTCCTGTGGATGATTATTTATATGAAAATACTTCCTATTTTAATTTAAATACTTTGAATAATTCACTCATTCATTTGTTTGAATATGGTATTATACCAATGAATGAAAAAAATGTCTATCATTGTGATATAAAAGATTCTAATATATTGGTAGATGATACAAAAACAAATGAAAATGATTCACTCAGCACACGTTTAATTGATTGGGGATTATCCACTACTTATATACCTTATAAAAATAATCCTTTACCAGAAGTATGGAGAAACCGTAGTCTTCAATATAATGTTCCCTTTTCAATCATTCTTTTTACAGATATGTTTACAACAATGTATACTAATTTTATTAATAATTATTTTAATATTTATGGTAGTCACGACGATAATAATAGACATATAAAAATAGATAAAAATAGGAAAATTCTTTTTGAGAAAAAAGACGAAGATAAATTATTTCATTTTGTTTTAAACTTTATTTATGTTTTATTAGAGAGAAAAAGTATAGGACATTATAAATTAATTAATAAAATATTAAAAATACTAAGTGATAATAAAAACACGAATCATTATAAAGATGAAAAAAAAATAATCAAAGACCCAAAAACCAAACATCTAAACACCAAAGAAACAAAGACAAATAATATGATTACTATTGGTGACACAAACACTATACGGTTTATTTGTAATTATCTAACGCAAATATTAATCCACTACACATATATTTATTCAGATAACAAATTAAATTTACGAGTTTATTTAGATAATGTTTTTATTCATAACATAGATACATGGGGATTTATATCTACTTATTTACCATTATTGGAATCTTTATATGATAATATTGATACACTTAATGAAAATGAAAAAAAAGCATTTCAAATGTTAAAAGAATTATTTTTATTTTTATATACATCTAATATACATCCTATTAATAAAGATGAGGTTATTTTGCGTTTAAATAATTTATCAAGTAAGTTTAATAATGAAATAAATAAAGTATCTAGTAATAAAAAAAATGCAAATACTCCATTTTATAAGTCAATAAAATTGTCAAAAGGAATTACAGGGAAAACAATTTCACTACGTAGAAAAAATAATTTTACAAAAAAAATGCAAAATAAAATAAAAATGCAAAATAAAATAAAATAAAAATGCAAAATAAAATAAAAAAAAATAAAATATTTATATTTTATATAATGAAAGATATGCAATCCATGTTCAAAAAATTATGTACTCCTGCTAAAATTTATTTGGTTATCGCTATTGTATCTTCAATTATTTCTTTATTTAGCAAGGGTTCTATGTATAGCGTAGTTATTCACCTTTTATTTGCCTTATTCTGGGCATACATTTTGTCTTGGTTATGTAAAAAGGGTTATTCAGGTATCTCATGGACATTACTTTTGTTACCATACGTTATATTTTTATTAGCAATGGTTGGAATTATGAAAATGGTATAATAAAATGATAATAAATAATACAACGCATATTACCATTTTTACTTAAATGTAAATGAAAAATGTAAAGTATTTTAATATATTTTATTATTATTTAATAATATATATTACATGAGACTAGAAATATTTATATTAGGAATAACTATTTTTTTAATTTATAATGCATATAACGACGGAAAATATACAAAATTTTTATTGTCATTTAAAAAATATTATAAAATGATATTTTATGCTTTACTTGGAATTGGCATTTATTTATTATTAAAAAGAAATCCAATGCATGGACAAAAAATGTTATTATATGCAAATAATGTAGTAAAATTTATGCCTATTGATAAATCATCTATGGAAATGTTAAGTCCTATTTTAGATTTTACAAAAACCTCAGAGAGAACATTTATGGAATCCTTTAATAATGTTGAACAACCGACGAATTATTCTGCAACTCCATCTACACATATAGGTAAAGTTGCAAATAAACGTTCAGTAAGCGAAACAAAGAAAAAATATGTAGCCTCTCAGCAAGATTGGAAATGTGGGCATTGTAATTCACAATTAGATCATACATATGAGATTGATCATAGGATTAGATTAGAATACGGGGGCGGAAATGATGTTCAAAATTTAGTTGCATTATGTCGTAACTGTCATGGTAAAAAAACGGCTAGTGAAAACATGTAAACATTTATTCTAAAAACTTTTATTCTAACAAATATAGTTATAATATGATAATACTTTGTTCACATATATCCATCTATTTTTATTATTTTTATTTTTATTATAACATTGAATAATATAAATACCATCAGAATTATATCTATTTAAAACCCATCTAATATCCTTACATAAATTATAATCTACTAAAAACATAGAAGTATCAATATTGTTTATTCTTATATTATCACCAGTAAGGAATTCCTTATATGGATAAACATCATTAGGCCTTTTTTGATTAAATGTATATATTTTATTATTTTTAATTTCACTCAATAATGAATACAAATCAGGATGAATAATATTATCATCATCTAAGAAGTATAAATATGTATTTTTAATCTTGATATTATCTAATCCATAATTTCTTTGGGCATTACCGCTCATTCCTTCACCTTCGTAAATATATTCACTTATTTTGTTGCTATCTTTATCATTTAAAAATATTTGTGGGTTTTCATGAATTTTTTTTTTATCATATACTATAATCCATTCATTTATATATTCAAATTTAATACTTTCTTTAATTTTAACGAGGTTTTCTATTCGTGTACAAGGAGTGATAATAGTTATTTTTTTAAATTTATTGTCATGTTTATTATCATTTTTATTATCATGTTTATTATCATTTTTATTATCATTTTCTGAATTAACAATTTCGTTAATAACTTCATCACTATTATAATCATCACTATTATAATCATCAATATCATAATCATCAATATCATAATCATGACTATCAATATGATCACCATTATTATCATTGGTTTCAATTCTATTATATATATGATAATTATCACAACTTTTATAAATCAACATAAAATATTTCACTAGTTGTTCATTTGTACAATCATTCATACTATAACACTTCATCCTATCTAATATTAAATTATCCAAGTCAACACATAAATCACTAGAATCAGAAGAGTATATATTATCTAATAATAAAAAATCGTTTTTAGGGTCATTATATAATTTATTGATTTCATCCCAGTTTTTATATAAATTTTCTAATCCAATTATACAATATTGTTTATTATAATTCATATTAATTATTTTATTACAATATTTATGTGTAAAATCTTTACGTTTCCACATTTGGCCTCCCTCATAACAATATTTCTCATCTTCATAAGAATCTTTATTTATCATTATTTCATTTATTTTATTTTTTTCAAAGGACATATTTCTAATTGGATATATTAACCTATTTATTTCACCATTTCTTATTAATGAAAAATTGTTATTTCCATCATTCATATACTGAATATATCCTAGTTTATGAATTTTTGCCATTTTAGTGTTTACTGCTGTTCTCAATAATAATTCATAATCATCACTTACAGGTAAAAATTCAGAATAACTTCCCATTTTTAATAGTTCACTTTTACGCCATATTCTAGGATGATTTGGAACAGAAACTATATGACTTAGTGTAACATTATTAATATTAGGTGTAGATGCAACAAAAACCCAACTATCATTATATTTTTGTCTATAATATCCTGAATATCCAAGTGCAAAATAATCTGAATAACTAAAATTTTTTTTATTTTCATATATGTTTGCAAAATCCATATAAATAAACCCAACAGTATTATCATTATCAAATACTATTTTTGAATCCATTAATACATCTGGTAATATTTCGTCATCATGATCCATTTCAATAACATATTTTCCTCTACATAATGAGACAGCCTCATTTTTTACATTACCAATACTACCATTATTTTCACTTCTCTTATATAATCTTATTCTATGATCATCTTTAAATAGGTCTTTTAAAAAAATAAAATGATTATCATCTGGTGAATCATCTAATATAACCCATTCCCAATCTTTTAATGTCTGTTTTTTAATACTATCATAAGCTCTAATAATTTTTTCATATGAATTATAACATGTAGTAAATAATGAGAATACAGGTCTAGTGAATTCATAATTTTCTAGAATTGTATCTACAAAACAGTAGTTTACATTTGAATTAAAAATGTTCACATCTGTTATTTCTTTTTTATGAATCCATCTTTTTCTCATTCTATCAGATATAACACTATTTACATCCTCACAATATTCCCCATCACCATTTTCACCATAAGTTACTAATATCTGATAATTTGAATTAAATAACTTATTTAACTCTTCTTTATTATTTACAACATAAATACTGCATAACAAATCTTTTTTGTTTTCTATTAAAAAATTATCAATTTTTGAATACTTGTCATATCTAAAAAATATTATAAATGGATATTTCATTTATAATATAGTTTAATTATATTTTTAAGTATTTATATCAAACATATTTTATTACTACGTTAAGAACTACGTTAAGAATAATGAAATATAAAAAATAAAAATTAATTTTAGTAAGTTATACTATATTTTATTCACTATCAATATTTTGTTAAATATAATTTATATTACAATATATTACAATATTTTATAATATAATAATATAAAACGTTATATTATGAATACAAATATAAATACAAATACAAATAAAAATACAAATCAAAAACCAGTATCATCATTGAATTATATATCCACTAATAATCCATTTTTTTTTTACCCAATGATATTTATCATTATTGTATTTATAATTACATTGATTTTGGTTTTTTATAATATCCAACTTGGAATAATAGAAAACAAGGCAGATAAAGAAATTATACAAATTGTTCTCATTATTGTTACTATTTGTCTTGTTATTTTATCTATTTGCATATCTCTATTACCTTCATTTAAAGAAATTAAAAAACTTTTTCAACAAATATATAGTGTATGTTATGTAGTTTTATATACAATATTTTTAGTTTTGCTTTTATCTCTTTTACCAGATAAAATCTTGGATAATTACGCTTATATTATTATTTCAATAACCATGCTATTATCTGTTTATATGTTTTATAAAGCATTACAAAACAACTATATGTCTTCATTTAATGCTAATTACGAAAGAATTAGAACTGTCATTCTAATGTTTTGTCTATTAACTATTTGTATTGTTTATTATAATATTAATCCTGGTGGTCTCATTCAAAAATATTTTGGATATTCCCTTTTATTAAGCATTATCATTTTTACTTTTATGTTTCTTTATTTAATCATTGTGATGACATTACCAAATTATAGTTCTACAAATAAATATCCGAGAAACTTATTTTCCATGTTTTCAAATTTTTCTGTATATGGAAGTATTTTATTTATACTATTTATCATTTTAGTAACAGTTATGATAAGTAAATATCCTCATGGGTTTGCTGATAAAAAATATAAATTTAATACAGCGATTATTATAATATTAGTATTACTTATTTGTATTTTTTGGGGATCTTTATTAGCTAGTAATTTACTTCCTGAATTAACTGAATATTCTACTGTAAAAAATTTTGATTTTTTCAAGCGTTCCTTATTACTTTTATTTGGATTAGTTATTTCTGCATTAACTATATTTTGGATTGTCTACAACATACAGAATTTATCTGGTAACTTTGGTATAACCAGTTTTATATTAAATATACTAATTGTTATAATCATGTTAGGGCTAATATATAAAACAATTTATGTCCAGTTTCCAGTACAAAATGCTAAAAAAAATGCTTTTTTTGATATAATCATAAATTCTATATTCTATATTCCGTGCATATTTACAAATGGGTTTGATTTTATCATGAGTATTTTTATTAGTAGTTATGACAAAAACACATATAGTTATTTATATTTATCTTTATTAGCTATCATATTATTAGTTATTTATTTTGCGGAACCTTATTTTTATAATAAAGTAAATTTACAAGGGGGTAAATTATTAGCAAATCAACCTATTTACATTAATAAACTAAATAATTATGGTAGTTATGAAACGCTAAATGATAGCACTGAGTATGATTATCATTATGCTATTTCATTTTGGTTTTATTTAGATGCATTTCCACCAAATACAAATCCAAAATATAAAAAATATACATCTTTACTTAATTATGCAAATAAACCTAATGTTTTATATAATCCATCCACTAATACACTAATAATAACCATGAAGCAAAAAGATTTACAAGCTAATAATAAAGATGATTCCATTAAATTTTTTAATGAAAATGGTGAGATAGATAATCAGATCATTTACACAAATGAAAATGTTTTATTGCAAAAATGGAATAACATAATTATTAATTATAATGGTGGAGTTTTAGATATATTTTTAAATGGTGGCTTAGTAAAATCAAATAATGGAATTGTTCCATATTACACATTAGACGCATTAACAGTAGGTGAAGATAATGGCATTGATGGTAAATTATGTAATTTAGTTTATTTTAATAAATCATTGAGTAGTAATAATATTTATTACTTATATAATATGGTAAAAAATAATAATCCACCTACTACAAAAGATTCTAATGTATATATTATAAAATAATTTATAACTAATTATAAGCAATTTATAAAAAATATATGATTTATAATTTTATTGTATATTTTGTAATTTATATTTTAAAAAATATGAGAAAATTTCTAACTCTATATTATACAAATGAATCCTTTAATCATAGTTATTATTATTGTTGTAATTGTTTTATTATTTTATCTATTGAGTTTTATTTTTGCTGATCCATATACACTACAACAAATGCAAAATGGCCAAACTGCGTCTACTATTGAAGCTAGTTCTTTAGCAAATAGTAGCACAACGGCTCAAACAACAAATTTTGCTTATTCTATTTGGTTTTATATTAACGACTGGAATTATCGTTATGGTGAGTCAAAAGTTATTTTTGGAAGAATGGGTGGACCTAGTACTGGCGTTGCTACTACTAATCCTGTTACTGGAACTACTGGTGGTGTAAGTGGTGTAGACCCATGTCCTTCTGTTGTATTGGATGCAACAGAAAATAATCTCATTATTTCATTGGCTTGTTTTCCTGGTGATGGTACTACTCCTGGTAGTACTCCTGGTAGTAATTTAACATCAGTGGTACAAACGTGTAACGTATCAAATATAGCTGTTCAACGATGGGTGAATTTATCTATAAGTGTATATGGTAGAAGTATGGATGTATATATTGACGGAAAATTAGTAAAAACATGCCTACTACCTGGTGTAGCAAATGTTAATAATAACGCAAACGTATATGTAACACCTATGGGTGGTTTTAGTGGATGGACAACAAAGTTTCAATATTATCCATATCCATTAAATCCACAAGACGCATGGAATATATATAGTGCTGGCTTTTCATCATGGTATTCTAATATGATAAGTTCATATAGTGTTCAAGTATCAATAATGGAAAATGGCAAAACCAAAGGTTCTTTAACACTTTAATTCATATTTTTTTAATTTTCTTATTTAGTATATAATAATACAAATGATGAATAATCAATCTTTTTCAACAAATAATGGAAATAGTAGAAATAGTGGAATAAGTAATATATTAAACTCAAACAATTTAGTAGCTAAAATAGCTTTTTTACTAATTGTGGTAATTTTATTTATTATATTATTACAGATAGGTATAACTATATTATCTTACATTTTTAAACCGCAACAATCACCACATTTAATAGATGGTATGGTAGATGCTACACAAATGCTTATATTTAAACAAAGTAACGGTAAAACACAAATAATTAGATCAGATAATGCATCCGATGGTATTGAATTTACGTGGTCTGTATGGATAAATATTGATAACTTACAATATTTAGCAGGTCAATATAAACATATATTTTATAAAGGAAATAATGATTTAGCAAATAATGGTTTGAATTTTCCTAATAATGCACCTGGATTATATATCGCACCTGATACAAATGAATTGGTAGTTATGATGAACACATATAGTGTCATTAATGAAGAAATTATAATACCAAATATACCTCTAAATAAATGGGTTAATGTTATTATCAGATGTCATAATACCACCCTAGATGTTTACATAAATGGTACTATAACTAGGAGTATTCAATTATCAGGTGTTCCTAAACAAAATTATGGTGACGTTTATGTTGGTATGAATGGTGGATTTCAAGGAAACATTTCTAATTTATGGTATTATAATTATGCATTAGGAGCAGGAGAAATACAAAATATATCTACCAAAGGGCCTAATATAAATATGGTTACACCTTCCACAAATACAAGTAAATTATGGGATTATCTTTCATTAAGATGGTTTTTTGATGAATATAATTTTTCATAATTTGTTATTTTAGATATATTTGGTTATGATTTGTCATGATTAGACATGATTTGTCATGATTTTACATAATATAAATATTTATAAAGATATTTTTACATATAAAATATATCTTTATATTAAATGCCTGTATATATTCCTGAACCGCCAAGAGTTTGGACAAGAGTTCAAAGCAATTGTACAGTAAATGAAAATTTAAATAATAATTTAGTTTTTTCACGTTTAACAAATACAAATATACCTCGTGTACTAGCTATTCAAGAAGCACAAATGATTATAAAAGGGAATGTTTTACAATATAAAAAAAATAGTAGTCAATTAACAAAAAAACAAAGGTATTCACAAATATGTAAGGGTATGTGGACAAATCGCACAAAAAATTTTGCCACACAGTCATTAACATATACAAATCCAAATACTACTAGTTTGTTACGTATAAATGCAGTGGATATTCCAAATCCAGATCCTTATCTAACGAATCCATTTAATTGCCCAATCAATTTTATTCAAGATGGTGGAAGTTTAATTTGTAATGTTACTGTAAATCCTTGTACAAATGAAATTATTCAACAAACAAAAGTAAACAATTGTTTTCCAAATAGTTTTTCCAATGTTCCAGGATCTCCAAAAATATTATGCTGGGATCCAAGAATCGCTACATGGTATGCAAAACCAAGATATACAATGAATAATAGCGGAAACAAATGGCCTACTAATTATAAAGCTTTTGTTAGTGCTTGTCACCCTACACCCAAACCAATATAATAATCACAATATAATGATTATGCTCGTAAACTAGGATTTATACAAACATCCTTAGTTGGGAAAATATCTCCTGACATACATTTATCATTTGGACCTACTTCTACACAACTTCTAAATCCACGATCTTCGCCAATATAACACCATCCTGATTTACCAGATCCTGATTGTATTAAACTACTTGACTCGTCTGCTTGATAATCACTAGTTGGTTGACTAGTTGATTGACTAGTTGATTGACTAGTTGATTGACTAGTTGATTGCCCTGGACTTTGTCCTTCTGTTTGAATTGATGTTTGTCCTACTCTTTGAATAGATGGTACAAATTTATTTAATTTTGCGTTTAAAGCATTATTCGCCATTATATCAGGCGGTTGAATAACCGTATTTAAAGGTTGAATTGGTAAACTAGATACACTTGGATTTGGTGTTATATTTTGAATTGCAGTTAATCCTGAATCAATCACTTGTGCAGTACTATCAATAGCACTTGTACTACCATGTGCAGCTGTATTTACAACGGCACGTGTACCTTCTGCCGTAACATCTACTAATTGTCCTGTAATGGATTTAAATAATGATAAAAATCTTGAAGTCAGAGGACCAAAAAAATCGGCTATCTCCTGTGTACCATACGCCAAATAAGTAAAAATATTAATACCTAGAAAGGCTAAAAATATGATTATTACAAACCATGTAAACCAACTTATATTTTTTATTGAATCATAAAATCCACTAGATATATTTGAACCGGTATTTTGAAAACTGCTTAATGTGTTATTATTTGAAAAATTGGCGCTACTTTCCATTATAATAAAAATATATATATTAATTTTTATTATATATTCGCAGACTACTTAAATGTAAGTAAATACAAAAATTGATTTAAATTACCTAAAATTTCATCACGAATATTTAATAAATCACTATTAGACATTTGTTTTATAGCATCATTATTATCTAAACTCACTAAATATCCTTTAAAAGAGTTTATTTTCTCTCTTAATTTATCTTGTGAACTTAAATCTATTAATGAAATCGTTTTTTGTCCCATTAAATCAATGCGATTACCTACTTTACCTAGAAGTACTTCAATAAACTTATCAATATTATCATTTAATGAATCGTATAATTCATCACTTGCTTTATGAGATGCATAACTCATTGTTTTCCAATGAAATAATTTTACCATCATAAGTATTTCTAGAAATTTCACTGTTATTTCTTTTTCAAATTTATTTGTTTTATTTGGGTTGCTTAGTTTTTTTGATGAACTAGACAAATTTTTTCTACGTGTATTTTTCATATACTTTTTATTTTTCATTGTTTTAACCATATTTTATACAATAATTATATACAATAATTATATATAACAACAAAAAATACTAATAAAATAACAATTTTATACTCTTGGAATAAAGTTCTCTCCAAATGTGTTCATTGTTTCTAATTTTTGTATTGTTTTCTCTAAATTAATATTTTTAACATCTTTAAACAAATAATCAGTATCTGGCGATATTTCATTTTTTTTAATTTGAACATAAATATTTTCTATTTTACTTAATATATTGCTAACAATTGTCTTCTGACTATCGCGAATAATTTCATCTTGTACAACAATATTTTCGCATAATATAGATACAATGAAATATAAAATATATTTTCTTTTTTGACACCCGCCTGCATATTTTAATGTAAATAATGTAAGTAATGCTTGAATTATTTTTTGAACTATTTTCGGTCTTTTATTTGATTCATGTAAAAAACCATCCCATATTATCCAAATAATATCCATTTGGTGCTTACCATCAACTGGAATATTAGAACGTCTTTCACATTTACATTTTTCTTTTTTCAATTTACATATACTTTCAAACTCAATAATCCATTCAATCCAATAACATGCAGATACAATATTCATAGAATCTTCCGAAATATTATATGCAAATTCATTTGTGGCTAAATATATCTCTCTTGGATCATCTTTCATGAAAAAGTCTTCTGCATATTTCAAATGAGGAGCTTTAAATTTTTCAGTTATATGCGCTGTATCAAAATCCTCCTTTTTAATTTTTATATTATCAAATTTATGTTTTCTTTTTGCATCACATAAAATACACATAATTTCGCAAAACATTCTTCGCACCTTATCATTATTACGTAATCTTATCTCAGTATTCGCATAACCCATACGAATAATTTCTTTAAAATTATTGATTCTTAGTTCAAGATATATAGCTATTTTAGGATTACCTAAATGTATATATTTACTATAAAAAAGGATGATTATTTCCCATAACTCCGCATAATGTCCTGAACATATTAATTCTGCACTCCAATAACACGCTGGTTCTATTTTTGATTGAATTAAACTATTTAGCAATTCTTTTTTCACATCTGTTTTTTTAAATTTTGAAAATGATATGCCTTTAAAGTCACTAATATTTCGGATGTCATTTATTTCACTATTTGTATTTGACATATATTTTTAAAATACACAAAAAAAATAACAATAATACATATAGATGAAGTTAAAATCAATCACAAATATTTTTAAAAAAATATCTATTTTCGGAAAAATATTATTATTCATCATTCTTATACTTATTGTAATAACAATCTTTAAGTCAAATAGTAATAAAACCATTGAAGAAGGGTTTGAACAGAGTGATAAATTTATATTTAAAAAAGGAGGCGAAATGTATGACCAATTTTATGCAAATGTATACGATTATTTAATAAATGATGAAATCAATTCTGATTTTGAAATAGGAACTATTATTAATTCTACTACTCCATCTAGCGAAAGTATTATTCTAGATGTAGGTTGTGGTACAGGATCTTGTGTATCAAAAATAAAAGGTACGGGAAATAATTTAGAGATAATTGGGATAGATTCATCTCCTTTTATGATAAAAAAATCCATCATGAAATATCCGGACCACAAATTTGTAGTAGGAAATGCATTAGATATAGGTGTATTTCAACCTTCTTCTTTTACACATATTCTTTGTTTAGACCTTATTGTATATTATTTTGAAGATAAAAGAGCATTTTTTAACAATTGCATAGATTGGTTAATGCCAGGCGGATATTTAATTCTTCATGTAGTAGATAGTCAGAAATTTGACCCTATATTATCTATCAATCCTGCTTTATATGTTGTAAACCAGCCAGAAAATGGACAAAAAAAGAAAAAAATAAGGAAATTAAAAGATTTTACATATAGTATTGATTCGCAGAAAAAAGATAATAAAGTAATCGTTAACGAGAAATTTCAATTTAATAATGGAAACACCCGTAAACAGGAAATAATATTATATATGGAAGATAAAGAAGAATTGTTGACAACTGTGCAACAAGCCGGGTTTACATTACATGCTATATCAAATATTATTAAACATAATTATGGTGGACAATACATATATATATTTGTTAAGCCGTAATAATTTGTCTATAAAAAGTTATATTATAAAAAAGTTATTATATTATATTATAAAAAAGTTATTATAAAAAATATATTAGCTATATTATGATTGATTATTTATTATATATTCTCTTTTTTATCATTTTTACAATATTCATTACATATATTTATATAAAACTCAAATACGGTTTTTGGAATTATTTACCCGTTTTTCATACATATAATATAAAATATAAAATATGGCCCATTGGAATCATAGAACATAATTTACCGCATGAAAATAAGTATACGAATTTTAAAAATATTGAAACAATCGTATATTCAGAAATTTCAGATTTTAAAAAGAATACATTTTTAAATTTTATAAAAGACAAATGTTTCAAAATGGAAAATTATCATTATTTACCTAATATAAGCAATATAATACCCTATTTTAAAAGTCATAATAAAAAGTCATTTATTTCTTTTTATAATGAAGATATATTATTAGCAGATATAAAACAAGGGAAAAGTATTATTGATTCTTATGTAATAGGGGTAATTTCATCTAGACCTATTCGTATAATATTAAATAATAAAGACGCTGATTCTAGTTTTGAAGCGTATTATATAGATTACTATTGTAATGAAAAACCATCTAGTAAAAATGAAAATGAACTTTTCCCACAATTAATACAAACTCATTATTATAATCAATGTCATGTAAATAAAAAAGTAGAACCGTGTATATTTAAATTAGCAGATAATGATTTTGGAGTAAGAAATGCGATTTCGCCTTTATGTAAGTATTTAATATATGAATTTCCAGTAAATAAGTGGACAAAACCTATTGAATTATCTAGTATTTATAAATTAGTAGAAATAAATATACAAAATTTACATTTATTACTTGATTTTATAAAAATAAATAGTCGTAAATTTGATATACTTATTTGTACGGAACCTACCAATATAATGGAACTTATCAAAACAAAACAAATATTTATTTATACCATTATTGTAAACCAAGAAATTATATGTGCTTATTTTTTTAGAAAAACATGTATTTTTATTGAAAAAAACATGGAAATACTTTCCTGTTTTGCTTCTATATATAGTAATAATTATGAGAGAAACATTTTCATTCAAGGATTCAAAATAAGTTTTTGGAAAGTGGCTGCTGAAAATTATTTTGGTCATGCCATAGTAGAAAATATATCTGATAATAATATTATTATAGAGAATTTATGTATAAAAACAAAACCATTATCCATAAAAATAATGTCTTATTATTTTTATAATTTTGCTTATAATACTTTTACACCAAAAAAATCATTTTTTCTCATGTAATAAAAAAAAACATAAAAGCTATTTTTTATTGTTTTTTTATTTATGTATTACCATTATCATTGTCATCATCTACACATTCTTGGCATACTTTACCTAATTCAATATATTTCAATTTTTGTTCTCTATCTAGTTTTTTACATCCTTTAATTAATTTATTTGTCAAATTCATGTTACTAATATCATGCTTTAAATCTTGTGAAACTAAAAATGTTTGTGCCCCTATTTCTAGAAAAAAAATTTGGTCTATTTTATTATAAAATAAAATAGGGTTTTCTTCCTCGTCCATCTCAATAATACCACAACTACATAAATCTATATGTTCTATTTCCTCTGGGGATTTTTTACATCTCACATCAATAGAATCAACATCATTAATATATTCATTAAAAAAATCCATTGCTTGATCCTTTCTATCAAACAAAAAGATTTTTGGAGGATTTATTTTAATAGACGTAACTCTTGTTTTAGATAAGTCATCTTCATAATACTTAAAATTATAACATCCTTCATGCTTGGTATGAGCAATAATATATTTGGTCATTAGTTAACATTATATAGGAATATCAGTTTAAATTGTTTCATTATAATATTTTTATTTCTATTTTTATTTCTATTTTTAACGAACATATTTACCAACTCGGGCAAAAGAATCAATGACAAATATAATAAATATACCTAAAAAGGAATATAATATTACTTCCTCCATAACATTATTTGTTTTTTCATCTTGTTTTTCTTCTAGCAAATTAATCATGTAATTTAATTTTTGTAATAAAATATCATTGGTATTATCCATTTTACTATAATTATTAGAATGATTAGAATTATTATAATTCATATTATAGTAAGGTTTGTTTACTGGCAATCTGCTCTCATATCCAGGCAAAACTTTTTTATAATATTCATCTACACTTTTTCCATCCCCGTAATTACTATTATAAGAATTAAGTGAATAATTTATATTAGTATTATCATCATTTGGTTGTGGTGCATGACCTAATAATTTAAACATTTCTTTATTTTGAGTATTACTAAGATTGAGTGATTGTTCAGACGATATAGTCTTATTTACTCCTGATGAGTCAGGTGGTGGTGGAGGATTAAAATCACCCATATTATTATTATCATCTTCATTAGAGTTATTATGAATTTCTTCTAAAACAGAATTGACTTTATTTACATCAAAATTTTTGTTTAGTGGTTTTCTTTGTGTTTTATTATGCGCATGTCGTTTCTTATTTGCACTATGTGTATTATTTTCTTCATTTAATTGATTATTTGAATTATCATTAAATGGAGCTGCATACATTGCTAAAGACATTCTTAATTAAAAATAAGATAATAATTTATAAAAACACACTGAAATTATCTGAAAACGTAGAAGCCTCCATTTAATTATTATAAATAATTTTTTTTAATATAAAATAAATTATTTCATTATTTATATAATGCAAAACTTCATTAATAAAACCAACATGGGAATAGTATCTACTTTATTACTTTTAATTTCCCTAAGTCAAACAAATATATTAAATTACTTTTTTAACACGTGTTTAGGCAGAACAATACTTATTTTAATTATATTACTTATTAGTTATACCAATCAAATTTTAGGGATTGTAGCAGTATTATTTATTATTATTATGTTTAACTCACAAATGACAAAATATAGAGAAAATTTAACTAACCCCACAGATTCAAGTAGTCTAGATACGCAAGTTTCAACTAATCAAGATACTGTTAAAGATAAAGGTAAAGATGTGAAGAATATTGTTTTGACAAATAATAAAAGTGTATCTAATTTAGATACCTCTTCTACTATTAAACCTGAAACAGATGGTGTAGAAAATGAATCTAATCAAATGGATAATGAGGAATCTATAAATTTAGAAAATTCAGAAAAATTACTAACTTCAACAGAAGGATTTGATGTTTTAGGAAGAGAAAATAGTCTAAAAAGAGGAAAACAATCTAATTCTATAATGGTAGGAGATTATATGCGTCATTCTTCCAATGCGATACCATATGAAGATGATAAATTATCATATTTTTCTTTGTATTAAAAGTATTAGTATTAGTATTTTTTTAAAGAAAGAAAATAAATAAAAACAAAAATGTCAACTAATAATATGTTATATGTTCTACTTTATGAATCTATTATAATATTATTAATTTTATTTTTTATTTATATAATTTTTAAAAAAATGTTTGTTATGAGGGAAGGAGGATTTTTTAAAAAGGCAGGTAAAGTGTTAAAAGGTAGTACCTCAAAAGCTATAAATACTACAAAAGATTTTGGTAAAGGCATAACTGATACTGCAACAAATCTGGGTGATGAAATTGTAGCAAATGGACAAAATATATTTGGTTTTATAGGTGATTCTTTTCAAAATTTATATAACGGTGCACATAATATTAGTGATAGTTTTAATAATATATCAAATAGTTTAACTAATATTGGTGTGTAAATATAAATTATCTGTTTTACAAAAGTTTAATAAATGTAATAAATAACATATTTTATAGTAATAATATATGTGGTATGTTCTACTTTATGAATCTATTATAATATTATTAATTTTATTTTTTATTTATGTAATTTTAAAAAAAACGTTTGTTATGAGGGAAGAATTACAGGTTACAACAAAAGGAGGTAAAGGAGGAGGTGGTAATGTAAAAAATAAATTAGATAAGATAATAGATAAGATTAATAAAGATGTAATAACAAAAATTAACCAAATGAAAGCAAGCAATTTTGGTAAAGACATAGTTGACAATTCAACAAATCTTGGTGACGAAGTTCTAGATAATGGACTAACTATTCTTCAAACAGTAGACAATTCTTTGAATGAAACATCAGATCTTTCAAATAGTCTTAATACTGATTATACTAATGTATTAAATAGTTTAAATAAAATAACTTAATAATAAATATAAAATATAATGAAAGATATATTTTATAGCATAAATATATGAATAAAATTAACATGAAAAATATAAAATTTATTATTATTTGTTTTCTTATTTTATTTTTTATATGTGTTATTTATCAAAATATTTTTTATAAAAAAGAAGGGTTTAGTGCGAATGACTTAAATAATATTACAGATACAATTAATCAAGTTGGTGACATAGCAAATGCAATACCAGATAGAATAAATGCTATTCCTGGAATAATAGATTCAAAAATTACTACTGCAAATAACCCTATATATGGTCGTATAAGCACATTAGACACACAAATGAATTCTATTCCAGGACAAATAGATTCAAAAATTACTACTGCAAATAACCCTATATATGGTCGTATAAGCACATTAGACACACAAATGAATTCTATTCCAGGACAAATAGATTCAAAAATTACTACTGCAACCGGTCCTATATATACTAACATAGGAAATTTAAATACTGGCGTAACTAATTTAAATACTGGTGTAAGCACTTTAAACACACAAATGAATAATGTTGGAGGAACAATAGATACAAAGATTAGTACTGCAAACGCCCCTATAAATTCTGGTATAAGTACATTAAATGCAAAAATGACCGCAATTCCAGGACAAATAGATACAAAGATAAGTACTGCAACCGGACCTATAAATACTAGAATAGACAATTTAAATACTGGTGTAAGCACTTTAAACACACAAATGAGTGCAATTCCAGGGCAAATAGACACTAAAATTGCTACTGCATCTAGTCTAGCGACGCAACCAATATCAGGTAGTGTAGACACTTTAAAAACTTTGTTTGATGGTATTCCACAACAAATAGATACAAAAATTAATACTGCAACTAATCCTTTGTATGGTAGTATAGGTACTATAAATACTAATGTAAACGATATTAAAGATACAATTAATAGTGTTCGCGATATAACAACTGAAATACAACCTAAAATAGATAATATTCCCGATCAAATAGATACAAAAATTAGCAGTGCGACTAATCCTATAAATAATAGCATAGGAACTTTACAAAGTGGGTTTACTTCATTACAAGATGCATATAATACTTTTCCTAATCAAATAAATACAATGATTAATTCTCAAAATGATCCTATAAACACTAGTATAACTAATTTGATTACTAATGCAACTTATCCAATAGAATCTAATATAACTAGATTACAAACAGAGATTGATGATGTTCCTGGTCAAATAGATACAAAAATTAGTATTGCAACTGATCCTATAAAATCTAATATAAGCTCATTACAAACAGATTTTGCTGGCATTCCTGATCAAATTACAAATACCGTAAATGATGCAACGTCAACTATTCAAACAAATTTAGATAATATTCCTGGGCAAATTACTAAAACTGTAAATGATGCAACTCAGCCTATAATTGGTACTGTAAATACATTAGAAGATTATTATACTACATTACAAGATGCATATAATACTATTCCTGATCAAATTACAAATACCGTAAAGGATGCAACATCAACTATTCAAGAGAACTTAGATAATGTTCCTGAACTAATTGGCATTGCAGTAAATAAAGTAGCTGATCCAATAAAGCAAAACTATTTAGAATTAAAAACTACGGTTGATGGTATTCCTGATGAAATTACCAGTGGTGCAACTGATGTATTTAATGATGCGATCAAACCTTTTAACGACAGCTTTGGAGAATTAAAAGGTATAGTTGATGATATTCCAGGTGATATTACGGATGCTGTAAATAATGTAACTGATCCTATGAAAGCAATTATACTTGCATTACAAAATAGTTTTGATGGTATACCAACACAAATTCAAGGTATCGTGGATAAAGTAGCTGATCCAATAAAGCAAAACTATTTAGAATTAAAAACTACGGTTGATGGTATTCCGGGTGACATTACAAGTGGTGCAACTAGTGTATTTAATGATGCATTCGCACCTTTTAAAACTACTATTACAGATATAGAAACTAAGGTTAAAGATATTCCAGGTGACATTACAAGTGGTGCAACTAGTGTATTTAATGATGCATTCGCACCTTTTAAAACTACTATTACAGACATAGAAACTAAGGTTAAAGATATT
>Ga0114973_10000079_pt1 | contig 59253 bp, 48 predicted proteins | sample M_140807_MF_Meta_FD_87025 | JGI IMG/M metagenome (GOLD analysis project Ga0114973, IMG submission 87025) | Freshwater microbial communities from Lake Montjoie, Canada to study carbon cycling - M_140807_MF_MetaG | ecosystem: Environmental > Aquatic > Freshwater > Lake | place: Lake Montjoie... | reverse complement strand
CGCTCCCAGCCACGGTCACAATCCGTATTGACACAGCGAGGCACATCGGCAACCTCATTGAGTAGGTAAGTTTGAAAGCAAGTACGACATATCTGAATGGAACAATGCGGGCATGATGTAGACGCACGGGTTGTCTGATTAAACGGATCAAAACAAACCGAGCAAGTTGGTTTAGGGACTCGTGGAGGCATATCTAGGAACTTACAAACTCAATGGTTGTGATTGTAAGCGTCAATTTTTCAAAGCTCCCCACTATTTTACGCCAACCGCAGGTTGAGCGTAAAATAGTGGGGAGCGACCAAAGTGAGTGACTATTTTACGCCAACCGCAGGTTGAGCGTAAAATAGTAGGGGAGCGACCTAAGCGAGGCACTAATCCAACGCCATCTTTATGCTCGCCGGCAACTCGTCTTCCCGTAAAGTAAATCCCGTAGTCTTCTTATTCTGTAGCGGAATGCCATTCACATCTAAGATAATATAGTTTGGAATATCATCGTTTGATTCCTTAGTCCGTACGGACTCAGAAATCATATCCGATGTAGATACCTGAATTCTATTTGTCACGGAATTATAATGCGTTTTGAGCACATTTACATTCATAGACTTTGCAAGTTGAATCCACTCCTCCTGTGCACCACCAAATGTCTTATCCGCCGGTATAAATTTCGCAATATGCATCACCTCATTAAGGAATCCACGGGGGTCTTTTGAAAGGTACGGGCTTACTACAATACGATACAGAGACTCTTTCCAATCCTCAGGCAAATCAATAGATGATTCGTCCAATCCTACCTCCTCAGGATACGTCAATCCTGCAGTATAATCGGTCGGTTGACGCTTACTATATCCTAAAATATCGAATAGGAGTTGAGTACCACGACCAACCGCCGAAAACAACAACGAACTATTCTCGTAACGGAATTCGTTGCTCTGTAGTGGTTTCAAACGGCTCACCGTATGATTTAGAATCTCCATCGCTTTACCAAATGTGCGTAGGAGCTCGTCCGTAAGGCGTGCCGACATCAAATGAACCGGATCCAAAAATCGCTCCGTTGCCGTCGTATGAATCAAACACTGTCTTAACGGGGCTTCACCCTCTGACCATGAGCACCCCTCTACACAATCGGTCGCCTTTGTAATCTGCGTACATTCACGGCGTAACACGGACGGCTTTGCCGCCGGTCGCTTATCGTCCCGCTTCACCCACTGATTGACATACGGATATAAGAGAGCATCTAGGCGGCGCTGTAATTCGAACAAAGGAAGACGACGTCTAGCCTGTCGCAGCTTTTCAATCTGTGTCTTAAGTGCCTTACCTTTCGGCTCCGTTAACAAAAACTCCGACAAAGTGATTCGTAAATGTTGGTACGCCTCCTCTAATTCCTCCTCCTTTGTTGCCGCTTCCAATGACTTTGTGGGTGTTTGCGGTGCCATCAGTGCTAAATCCGCAAACCACGGCTCCGTTCCCTTCTTCAGTAACAGTGGCGATTCCGCGGTAAGTTTGCTATAGCACGCCTGTTTGAGCACGGGGTCTTCCAATGGAAGGGGATTAATCGGAATTGTAATGCCGCAGAGTAAATCTAGTGCTACATACTGTGTCTTTGTTTCATTGATACGAAGTACCTTAGGAAGAAGACCCTCTGCAATCACTGACGTAACATCGCATACCTCTAGATTCTTAAAATACGTTGTAAAAACGGTTTGTAAAGTTGGCGGAGGTAGAAGTGATTCCTCGCCGTACATACTTGCACACTGTGGCAAAATAAGACCATCGTCTACACACGGTATGTAGAGTCGTGTACCGTCCTCTTGTACCTTAAGAATGCCTACAAGTCTATTACTACGGTCACGAAGCAGAGGAGTCCTTACTCCGTCAGGAGTTTCTGGCGTTATTAGCTTTGGGTCTACAATACTATTAAGGTCGGTGATACTTGGTGGTCTAAATTCCATTTCACGTACCGGCAACCACGGATGAATGGGTGGCACCGACCGTCCGCATCCCGCTTCCGAAACATATTCCTCTACAAACGTCTGTAGAGGTACTCGTATCTTAGCCGGTAAAGTATCTATGCTACCCGCTACCTGGAAATGAATTATACCGTACATCTTCTTATCTTTCTCGGTCTTACCGTCATATAAGATGAGCGGATCGTAATTGCCCGTCACTTCGTCCTCTACAATCAGCATAAATGGGGGCGGATATGCCTTATCGTGTACCGAAATGCCGAACTGTGGGCATATGAGGACACAATCTTCGTTCTTATTCTTTGGTACGCGGATACGGACAAGTAATATACCGTGGTCTGTAAACAAATCTGGAACTGCTAACAATGATTCCCAAAGTCTGAGCTCTTTTGGCGCTCGTGTGTCGGCGACATACGCTTTGAACTTGTGCCAGGCGTAATAGAACTGCTTGGCGGCGGCAGGGATTTCGCCACCCTCTGCAGGCTGAAGTGCCATCATTCTACACCATTCTTCTGGCGTTTTATCCGCATTCGGTGCCTTCCCTTCCTGCTGTAGCGATGCAAATTCGTGTATGAGCGTTCCATAGTTTGCCTGTTCAAACGCACGTGCAGTAAACGGCTCCTCTGTGCCATTAAGTTTATCGTATAAATAATCCCGCATTTGGTCCTCGGTCCGTATCACATTGCCGTCGTTATGGACTACAAATTCATTTGTAGCATACTCTGCCCACGCTAACAGCGAAAGGAAGTTCTTGCCTGGCTCTCTTGGCATGTGACCGAGTCCGTATCGTACGAACGCCTGTGCCGGCGTCGTATTATCACGATACGGTAGCAAATGCGAATTCGTCTCCTGCTGCTCTACGCCGCGATTCTTTGTCAAGAAATCCTCAGGGTTCTGTCCTAAAAACTTATTGACCGATGCCGGCGGTACGGCAATAGCCCCCTTCTCTAATTCAAACCAATCCAACTTGATACGACCTAGTACGTTTTGATTCGGAATATACCACGTTTTAGCGGTCGGCGAAAACGGCTTGCTGCGATTCACAATATCCTTTACTGGCTGTGGAGCAGCTGGAGCAGCTGGAGCAGCTGCTACCGCCTCTTGAGGCGCTTCTTGAGGTACTACTGCTGGTTGCGCTATTTCTGGAAGTTTAGCACCCTCTGGTGCTGCAACGTGTTTTTGCTCGACAAAACAGCACGGCAATGCGTATTTATCAGGATGAAACAAACCTCCTAAAAATCCCGAATACTTCGCAACTTTGCCCGAGCTTGCCGATGTAGGACGCTGTAAAACCGTCTCTCCTATTGCGGGCTTAGCGTTCACCTTAATCACTGTTCCGCGGCAGAAAGGGCACGACTTCGGTGCTTTCGGTTTTCCATCATAGCCTACCGTACCGTTAAACTCCGATTCTAGAAGTGGTAAATCGTCGCGAACACACCAAAACTCTGTACATATATAATTGTTGATATGTTTGGCATCCGTACCGGTTTGCGTGACCAGCCATACCGGTTTTGATTCCTGCTCTGCAACAAGACGGTCAATAATCTCTTTTTCTGCCTTTAACGACGAATCCATTTCTGTAATACTTCTCTTGCCTGAAGCATCTGCCTTGAGAGCGAATCCCTTTCGTAACATAATTATTTCCATATTTGCAATCTCCTTATTTGTTGCCTTTCCCTTACGTTGTCCAACGGTCTTACTTACCGCAATATCATACGCTTTTTGTAAATCAGGCGATAGCGGGACCTCTAACCAGCGTACTTTGTCGCCGTATAATTCCTTTGCCCGCCGATACGCCTCTTTCGACAGTACATTCGGCTGTCTATTTTGCGTAAGTTGGCATTGACGGCTATATAACTTTGTGCGCGCCTCACTAGTATCGGTATATTGGAATAAATCGTGATCGCGGCTTTTGAGTTTATTCAAATACCATTCCTTGGTAATTGCTTCTACGGTTTCATCTGGTGCCAATGCGGTTGGAGCCGCTACTGCACCCTGGGCTTGGGCTATTGGTTCGGCATCCATTTCCTCTTCCTCCTCCTCCTCTTCCTCCTCTTCATCCGTGCCAGCCGCCTCATCCGTGCCCTCTAACATATTCATCAATCCGTAATCAAATGCTTGCTCCATCTCTTCTGGCGGCTCTGGTGCAGTTTCCTTTGCAGTATTTGTCTCCGTCTCCTTTACTGCCGTCTCCGCCTTTGCACTTGTTTCTACCTTAAGGGCATCTGCGTTTTCTGACAAAAATAAGGTCATCAGTGTGAGCATCCGTTCTAAATCGCGGGTTGTCTCGCAGCCCGTAATCAAAATACGATATTTCGGATGTTCGTTGTAAAGACGAATTGCCGCGCCGACATTATATGCTGCAACCGTCGTATCCTCCTCTGTTGTCTTCGCCTTCTTTGCACTACACTTAGCGTCGCGAATTGCTAAATCCTTAATACGTAAATCGTCGCCTGCATCACTCTTATACATAATAACATACTCCGAATGGCGTTTGATCCAGTCGTCCTCCGCCTGGGCAGCGTCCTCTGCGCTTATACCAAACTCCTTCACAAGTGCTTTGATGTAGGCGCCCGCCGGCACATCCACATCGGTCTTTGACCCGCGGTTAAGATACAGAAGAGTAAGATAGTTCATAATTGGATCCGCCGTTTGTACATAATTGCTGACGGCTTTGTATCGTAATATTAAGGCGGCTTGCGGATTTTCTCCATCAAATGGCGGGTCAATAGAAAATAGTGGGGCAAATGTATCTACACGATTGACAAGCTCTACCTTACCAGGCTTACGCCCTGCTAATGCTGTATTAAATTCGTATTCTGCAGTGAGCTCACAGAGGCGTATTTTGTCTTTCTCAATAGATTCCCACGGGGTCCCCGCCAACATTTCGCCGAGAATGGTAAACGCCTTCTTCGTAGTCGTTGCAGATACACTCACTCCGCGTCTTGGGGCTCCAATATACATCTCGGCACTGCCGTCTTCGTAAATACGTATTGTCCAGCAAATACCTAACACTTTTGGGTCGTCAATAGGAAGTTTGATAAGAATAACTGCTCCCATATCCATTGACGGTTTATCTGCCATCAAACTATCCAATAGTTTCTCATTTTCTATAAAGGGTTTTCCGTCCTTATTTGTCGCGACCTTTATAATCGATGGTATACGGTCGTTTGCGGAAAAATATCTTAAAAAAGGTTTAGACGGAGTCGGCATCATTTCATAAAACTTCAATTCTAGGAGCGATGCCGTATAATTTGCTGCTTTTGGCAGAATAGATTTATAAATATATAATCGTGTAAGCTCAGGAATCTCGGCTTCCTGTACGATTGCCGATGCCACACCCTGTTCCAAACGGTTTAGACGCTTATCAATATAATTGCGATACTCGGTGAGAGTTTGTAATGCAGCGGGCACCATTCGTAGAGATTTCGGAGTCTCTCTCAGTTGCGGAAAATAGAGTTTGATAAATCCTTCAAATATAGGCTCTGTTACTGGTTGGTCCGGTTGTAAAAGCGATTCCAGCGTCCATACGTGAACCGTAGCTGCCGTAACTAGTGTGTTTTCAAGTGTTATTCCACTGTAAATTGTTGGAAATACCGGTTTCTTTGCATCGTCTTCATAAATACGGCTATCTGGCTGTCCTTTTACAGACGGGTCGCTGGGATTAAGTAATCCCTCAGAGGGAAGGAACGGCCAACTGAATTCCAACGGCTTGAAATAATTTGCCGTTGTTTCCACAGCGATAAACAGTTGGTTCGGCGGTGTTGTTCCTAGTATCGCCGCAATACGCTGTTTTAGGCTAAACAGCGTCTCAAACGGAAAAACAGCGTTCAATCGCGGGTCATCTAATTTTACGATACGACTCTCATCCAAATGGGAAAGTATCGTAATCGCCCGTGGTCCTAATGAAGGCAACCGGGACGGTTCTATTATGTCCATTGCTACTGTGGTTTGTGTTTTGAATTCTTAGGTCTAATCGTGTAAACCATCTTCCACAGTCTCCTTATATTTCGGTGAATCCGTAATATGGACGCCGCAGTATTCAACAGGATGTGCTGCGAAATTTGTATATTCGTAGACACCTGTCGCTTCCGCCTGTTGTAATAGCCACGCAAAGTGATTCCAAAACTCTGGTGTATGTCCAATACTGCTTGTGCCAACGTGGCTCATTTCGTGTAGCGCAACAAATACAATAATATTCTCTTGTACAAGTCGTTCCTGCGTATCACGCTGCCTTAGGCACATAAAAATCTGCTCGCCCTTATTTACCGAGTACGATGTATACTGTGCATCGGGTGTTGATTCGCTGAAACGCTGTGCCGAGCAATCAAAATTATCAATCATTTGTTTCACGAACTTTTTATCATAATATTTGTTCTTCAAATATTCTCGAAGTTTGAGAAGGCGTCCTCGCACACGGGCAAGACGATCCGCTGCGTCCTGTTTATCGGGAAGATTACGGACAAGATACATTTCACCGTCTACCGTAGATTTGGTAAGTGCTACAGGATACTTCGAATCCTTCATAGCGAGTCCAGCGTAGCCTAGACCTACTACGCCCGCCATGAAAGCCCACGGGAGAATAGAATCGTTCATATCCTTACTTTATATGTTCAAAATTGAAGTTGGTGCTTGTACTTCTGTATTTCTAACAATAGTAAATGGAGTATATGGTGCTGTATGCGGAATCACCAGATGTTCTTACGGCAAAGGTGGCGGCTGCTCTTCTGCAGAACTGGCAACCTAGTGGCGGTGTAGCAGTGGCGACTGTTGTGACTTGTGTAGATGCAGATGGGCGGTATACGAATGCCATTTCGTTCTACCAGGCGTTGGTGCGTATGGGTGGTCCGCCTATCATCATTCCTACGTCGGATTTGTATATATAGGCGGTGTACCGGGACTGGTATGATTTAAGGCTTGTTTTTTGTATAATTATAAACAAACAATGTCGGCATTCAATGCGCAGCATTTATCAGACGAATACGAATCACATTCTGGTGAAATAAACACCATATTAAAGGATATAGTACAAATTGTTACACATAGTGGCGCACCATTAGAAGGAAATGCATTTTATCATAGTGGGACTTTCTATATCTATCCAGAGTTGTATACAAAACAGCTAAATTTGTATTGGTGTGGTAAACAGGCGACGACTCGTATTTGCGAAATCGGATTTAATGCAGGACATTCGTCCATGTTGCTCGTACTTGGACGTGAGAAGACTCCCATTGATTTTACCGTTTTTGATATAGGGCATCACGCCTATACGAAACCGTGCGTGAACTATATTCAATCCAAGTTTCCCCATGTTCGTTTTGAATATGTAGAAGGTGATTCCACCATTACTATGCCCAAATGGATTGAGGCAAACAAATCACTCATCGGATGTTATGATGTAGTTCACGTAGATGGTGGACATTCTGATGAATGTATCATAAATGACATTAAAAATGCAGATATTCTTGTGAAAATAAACGGCATAATTATTGTGGATGATACGCACCACGAAAATATAAATTCGTATTTAAATCTGTTTTTATCATTTGGAGACTATAAAGAATTGAAAGTTCTGGAAACAACTGGTTATCAGCATAGAATTATACAAAAAATTAAGTAAATTGTATTGGCGGTTGGTATTTGAAAGAGATAAATCTATTAACTTTTTCAAAAAGACGGGGACGGGGACGGGGATATTTACGCAATCTCCAGCACACGGCGGTTGACATCGGGCTCGATGGTGCTGTTGAGCCAAGGGCTCACGTTCACCTGCGGGTTCGGCGGCTCCGATCGCAGATCCCAAGAGGCGTTACGGAGGGACTGACCGACCGTGTTGACACCGATGAGCGCACCGGCGTTCAAGAAGTTCTTGCCCGCAATATCACCTGCACCCTGGGGGTTCACCTGCGCCCACTTCGAGTTAGGGTCATTGGGCAGGAGCTCCTGCGGCGCAAGCTGGTTCTTAGGATAGCAGTTAGACGGCGTAGATGCAGCGGCGAACGGCATGGGGGACGGGGTGTCCTGGAAACCCTCGCTGTTGTTATTATTGTTGTTATTGTTCTCGTTCTCGCTGGGAGTATCGGGGCTTACCGTGGTGCCTAGGGGTGTTGCATTATAATTGGCATTCATTACACGGGCAAGGTTGACTTGTCCAGGATCAACAAAGCCGCCTGCCTGTAGACCCGTCATGGATGCTGCACCTGTATCAGGGATAATAGGCATCATAGGACTCTCGAAACCCTCACGGTGGTGTTTACGCTTTAGTAGTCCGCCAAGGGTGGGATCTAACACAAAAAACAGACCTACAGCAACTAAGACCGCGAGACCGACCAGGAGTGGCGTGCGCGAAGACATTTTCTCTAATTCCCTTGTTTGTATTTTTTTTACGCCTCGCTGTTTGTTGACTCGTCGTCATCGGTCATCCAATCGCTGAATTGAGACTCATCGTCGGATACTTCATATTTTCCAAAAAACTTTCCCATTGCATCCAAGGCAAGCTGTCGTGCTTCATCGGCGGTCCGGAAGAGGACCTTTACTTTCTCTTTTGCGTCTGTCTTCTCCTTTGCTATTAATGCCGGGCTACGTAAGGTTAGGGGGTTCGTATCAGCGGTTGCTTCAAGATCATTCACCTCCTCAATCTCCTTTGCTGGATTCACCGGAGTCTGCCAATCAAAGTCAATCACGTCACTCTGGGTATATTTCTCCACGAACTTTACAGCAAACTTTGGTGAAATGGTAGACCGGGTAATTAGAATACCAATTAACTCCAAATCAACGATACAATTTGTATATGCACCCATCTCCACATCATAGTAAAATTCCTTCGCCGTATACTCATTCCACTGTGGCTTATTGTCATCAGTATAGATAATACCCCACTGCGGCGTAATACGCTCCAATGATTCATATGACGGCTTGTTCTTGAACAACGTCTCCGTCTTTGTCAGTTCATTTAGTACCTTGCTCTGTAGTTCCTTAAACTTTGGCTGTACCGATGGATCGGGAAGTATTGTAAGAGGTTTAGATTGTTGTAATCGTACGCTTAAACGGACGGGTTTTGCCATAGGCACGTAAAAATAGACGTTATTGCCATCAGCGCGACGTTCCGGGACTCCAAACATTGGTTCTGTTTTGAACTGCGATGTACGTTGAAAAATAGTTCCGCACCCCATCTCAATGAGTGCCACCAGCTCGCGCGATCGTTATACAGAAGCAACTGGCGATTTAGCAGAACATATTGGTGATAAAGTACTGTTATTATTAAAATCTCCCGAAAATCAAGCGCGAATCCAATCGGTGTTAGATCCTATTATTTCTCATATTATTAATCGTATTTTTCCATATATACTGTTATCAGCAATACTCTTTTTGATTTTATTTATTTTAACTATTGGAACATTTTATATGGTCATGCGTACATCAGCAACAATGACTTATAGCACTAAGATATCCGACTGAAAGAGTTTACCGAACTCATCGGCGTCCATATCCTTCAGATGATTCGTACGTAATTCATCTAGATACGGAGTCTCAGTAGAGATTGCATCCTTATCACCCTTCTTCCATGCCGACCACTTCAACCACTGCTTCTCACTCATCAAATCTTCCACTGTCTCATTTCGTCCATTGAGCATATCAATCGCCCTGTCGTACGGAAGATAGTCCTTAATCTGGATAGACTCAAGTGCCTTATGAAGATTGCCCTTGTACTTGATGGTAAAGTACGATTGCTTGAACGGCAGTGACTTCGCCTTGTTCGTATAATCGGACCCCATAAGAACGCACATCTCCAAGAACTGTAAGTACATAAGTCCAGCGTGATGGAGAATATTATTCAGCTCGTACACAATCCAGCCCGTAGTATCGCCTGGAACACCCATACGCTCAGGAACAATCATTGTGTGAACCCCACGTGCTAGCAAGTCCATATCATTGCTCATCACGGCATCCAGCTCACCACGCCGCATCAGATACGCCAATACGTTGTCCGCTTCACCATTCGCGTTGAGGAAGATTACGCCGGCTGCATACAGTAGCCGCTTCACCTCGTCCCGCTCATCCGTCGTTACGTAGACCGAGTTCGCCGTGAGATTGCTAATCTCCTTCGTAAGCGTATCACGTTGCTCTTTTGTCATATCAACGTTCTCGATGTCGGTTGCAAGCTGCATCCGCTTCTGATCATTCTTTAGCCGTGCCTCATTACGCTGTTTAATGGTCTCACGTTTCTCGTCCGGTGGCTTTCCATCAAAGACCGGCACAGGTATAATATTGTATTCCCTACATTTCGCAATCAGATGCGCAATGTAAGTAATTGGATGTGTTTTGTTGGATTTCGCCTTGTAGAGGAAACCAAGAATGTCGATGCCGACACGCTTATTGGCGAAGGAAGCCCAATTGGGCGTTTTGATGGCTGATGGTGCCGCCCATCGAATCCAGCCTGTTAATCCACGGATGCCCATAGTAGGAAGTAGGAAGTAGAAATTCTAGGAATTATAGAATATGTATTTCGGAATGCTGAATCGGCAGTTTGGATGTAGAGGAGTCAATTTTTTCATCGTTTTAGCCCATCAAGCACATCTGGTACACTCATTCGCATACTTATATCCTGCAGTGTCGTTTGTTTGGCAATAGTACGTAAACGCTCCAATTCTGGCGTTACCAACCCACACATAACATACTGTTTCTCTTCTGGAGTTTTCCCCTGCCCAAAAACCCATAGAAATTCAAAATGGGGTGCTAAGGCGGCTTTAAGTACATAATACGCAAATACACTTGTATTTTCCTCCCATTTATGCGTGGCTCGTGCTAAAAGTTGTGTTGCCTGTAAATCCTGCCACTTACGCTGTTTTGCCCACGGTTTGCCATACCACGCACACGCTAGCCATTCCGCATATAACTCCGTCCACGCTTCAAACAAATGCGGATTGAGTTTATCCGTCTTATTCATCTTCCAGCACGGTGCCGGTGTCGGTCCAACATCCCAATCCCACTTCATTGCGTGAATCATTTCGTGAATAAGTACCCGCTCCCATTCCTCACTACGATAAATCACAATGTTTGGTGTACCAACGGTGGTCCATCCGCCATTTACCTGAGCTTTTGTCGGCCACTGATTTGCCTTAAGTTCACGCGGGTCATCACGAAACCATATATAAATATTAAATCCTGGTGCAGCGCCTAACCATTTAAGTATAGCATCGGTCGTTTGCGAAACTTCTGTAGCCTTGCCGAGAATAGGTGTAATCAAATACAGCGTACTTCCCTGCCAAAGCTCGTACTTGAGCCCTTGAACTCCTGGATTTTCTAACAAAGAGAATATAGTCTGTTGTTCCCAGCCGCTAGCTATCTGCCTTTTTGACTCGTCGAACTCGTGGGGGCTTAGCGGCTGGGGCTGCCTTTGCGGTTTCAACGGTGGCAGCGGGAGGAGCAGTGCCAGCGCCGACTGGCTCATTTTGTACTGGCGTGTCTTTTTGTATTTGTGGTAGCAAGGATGAATTGGTTCTCACGGTTTCGAACAAAAAGAGTACAGCCGATTCTAGTGATAATGGCGTACGGTACGACGTATGCGGCTCGGCGGTTGTCAACGACTTCATCGCTAGCCAGAATACATGTGGCTCTAGCAGTGTATGCTGGCGCTGAATGGCGGCGGCACAACTATCAATAATTTCGGGTCCTGTTTGGCAGAAACTGAGTGCCTGATAGACAATCGCCCTTAGCCATTGAACGACTTTAAGGTCGGGCTTCCTGCCGGACCGCGCATTCTGAATAAGTGACGCAATCATTTCGTCGTAAAAATCTTGAATACGACGGGGCCAGTTGGTTGGAACTTGATTCGGCAAATACTTCTGAATCTCATCGATACGTTCAGGGCGTCCTTCGCACTTCTCATATGCAGCATTTGTTGCGAAAGGGGACGGGACTTTCGTCTGCCATTCTGGTAATGACATCCGCGGCATACGGTAGCGTACAAATGCATCGTCTAAAAGAGCGAGCGGACCCGTAATTTCACGTGCGGTAAGCCAGAGCATGCCTGCCGCCTCGGGTGGTAGAACAAACTGTTGAATAATCGCACGGACACGAATAGCGGCGGCAAGGGATAGACTATGTGCGCGTCGTAAAACTACCAATTTACGGGAGGAAGACCGTAGACTATTTAGCACATCGCCGCTCGAAAAGAAACTAGTCAGAAGGTCGCCAATAATCTGCTTATCCTGCATCGATAGGTTCGGAATATCAATTTCGAAATGGTATGGGCTCGTAAACACACGGGCTTCATAACTATCGCCAACTGTAAATATACGTGTTTCTAGCGGATATGTAATTTTTCCCTTATTTTCCTCTTCAATAAGCCGTCGGAGCTCTTTTGTTTTGCCAGACCCTGCCGGTCCAATAAACATAAACGGTATATCAAGCCGCTTCATCATATTAGATTATTATGAAGCGAATTGTTTAGACGGCGGCAGCGGCAGCGGCAGCGGCAGCTCAGCGACCGCCTGTGGCTAACGTATCCCGTAAATTACTTATAGTAATTGTGGAAATACTTGCCGAAATAAGAGTACACGGTAATATAATAATCATCACGATTCCAAGTATAAACTGAGCCATTTGCCCAGGATTATGGCTAAAATGATAGAGCGCAAGAGCATACGCAATCAATGATGCGACAAAACTAAATACGGTTACAATCGCCAATAGTTTCGTGTTCTGTGCGGAATCCTTCGGCAAAAGTGTACCGTATGTTACACCTACAATAATCGCCAACATACCACAAATAGCCATCGAGACCATATAAGGTGCATCAAACGCCATACTCTATTATATGAGCATTTTATCGTCTGCGGGCGCCCCCTTTTACCACCGCCTTTGCTGTATCACCAAACGCCGTAGCAAATCCCTGCCAATTTATACCGGTGCCGGGCGGGGTTGATATAACTACTACAACTCCACATAATACCAGAATCGATACAATAAGTGGAGCAAAGAACCGGCGGAAAAAGACATCCTTGATTACGGGGTCTTTATGTCTGCGCCGCTTCTTTACGCCGATATTACAAGACGGATTCGGAGTATCCATTTACAATGGCTTATCTTTTTCTAATTATACTATAAGGAGCTATCTGTAATGTCAGCATTCCAATGTAATCCGGCACTACACCGCCGGGATGGAGAGACCTGTTTACCGCATAGTGCTCTTCAGCGTTTAACACGTGCGTGGAACAAAACCCATCCCCGGCACAAAATAAGCGTCCGCAAGACACGAAAAAATGGAAAACAAGACGCCGGTGTCGAAACACAGCCCGATAATGCGCTCTGGGAAAAACTACGCGACAATATGAAATCACACTACAAATGCGAAACCGAGTTTTGTGCAGTGAAGAAACTACCTGGAATATCGGACAATGATAAGAAAGAGTTAAAAGAATACTTCAAACCCGAAAAGCCAAAGAAATGGGATAAAAAGCCTACCGATTGGCTCGATAGTTATAATATCGAAGACGTAATGAAACAGTATGAAGAAGCCTACCCTTTTTTTGAGTTTATCGGTCCCGTTCCTATTGATTTCGACGCCAAAGATGAAAACGCTTGGGGAAAGTGTATCGTCAACGAACTCTGCCGGCTGGATTTGAACGAATCGGCTCAGAAGGGAAAAACAAAGATTGGTATTATTTTCAATCTAGACCCGCACGATGAGCCAGGCTCGCATTGGATATGTGCCTTCATTGACTTAGAAAAAGGAAATGCCTACTACTACGATTCGTATGGATATGAGCCTCCTGATGAAATTGTACGACTCCTCAAACGCTGTAAGGACCAGGGGTGTAAGAATATCTATTATAACGATATCCGCCATCAGCGAAAAACATCCGAATGTGGTACATTTTGCTTACTAGTAATTATATGCTTGCTCAAGGGCAAAGAATTCAAAGACATTTGTAAAAATATGGTAAATGATGACCAAGTCAATAAAATTCGTGATATTATGTTTGCCGAAGAGACACCGCGAAAGGGAGCTCTGGAAGAGGCATTAAAAACATTATGTATCTAATTCTTCAGCGTTCTGTTAGAATTTTATGATATATGTTGGTAGTTTAGAAAGATGTCCGGACGAACAGGTGGTCCGCAACAGAACTTGTTTCTAAACGGAGCAAACTACAACAAAATCGTTGGATTCTTACGCACGCGCTATGCGAAGAAAATGGGAGTTTCGGCATTACCCGAAAAGGTGGACGAGAAACTCCAAAAGTACACTCAGCATTTTATGACGGAGGTCGCTCGTGTTCAGGGACAGGATAAGCCGCAGAACGCCCTTGCTACCGAAGTCATCCGTGAAACTGAGATATCTATGGATGCATGGTTCCGCAAGCAGCAGGCGGCACAGCCCCCTACCACGGTGTCTGTTGGTACCTATTCGCGTGGCGGCGATGATACATCCCGCCTTTTCCAGGATACTGCCTCTAATTACAATAACATGATGGCTTCCCGTGCCCCTATCCCCATTCCGCAGGTCGGTATTCCCGATTTTCGTGCGCCCGCACCCGAACTTGACGATGACGAAGACCCCGTGCTACTGATGCAGCGTGAGACGAAGCGTCGTGAGGACCAGGCGCGTGCTCTTGGTATTCCCATTGCGCCTCCTGCGCCATCGTTTCCGAACAAGAAGGTGGAGTCCGCCCAGAATGGTGCAGCATCAGTGATGCCGCCGCGCCTAGAGATTCGCGACGAGGCACCACCTTCGGCGACGCAGCCTATTCCGCCTCAGGCGGACCCGCCGCCGCCCCAGCTTGCTCCCCGCCCTCAAGACTATATCATTCCCCAGGAGGACGTTGTTAAGTACCGCGAAACCGAACATAATATTTTTATTACAAGCTCTGACCGTAATTGGCTCCTCAACAATACCGAAAATCGCTACAACTTCTCCGTCATCTTCAATACCGGTAATACTACTGGGGCTCTCGGGTACAATAGTGCCATTCAGCAGCGTTTCCGTAATATTCAGCGTATTGAATTCGTAAAGGCAATTGTACCGATTGAATCGCTAACAGCGCTTGTACGTGTAACTGCCAATACGCCAACGTACGACACCAGCCGTGTAGTAAACATCTTCTCCTTGCCCTTTGCAAGCGTCCGTATTGCGGAGCTCAATAACAATTCGTTCTCCACAAATCCTAATGAGGACAATACATTTGCTATTGTTCAGTACGATACGACGTGGTCTTCCGATTTATACGTACCTCAGTCATATTTACCTGCAGGCTCTGCTGGAAATGGCGCTGTCCCTGCCGATAAGACTGGTTACACCGGCTTTATTCCCAAGTTCCTTAAGACACAGCGTGTATATACCCCGACCCCCCTTGCAACACTCAATAAACTATCTATTCGTATGGAGCGGCACAATACGGAGCTCATCAGTCCAGATCCCGATGTATTCTTCATTAGCCGCATTCAGCTCGGTGATTTAATCACAAACTTCGGCGGCACCGGCACCACAACTGATGCAACAAATTACTGTGCTGCAACGGCAACAAATGCTGAGAACCCCTATATCTTTATCAAGACAACGAACTATTTCTTATTCAGTGCCATATCCGAGGGTGATATCATTAATATTCAGGGCTGTACCGTGACGCCGTCTGGCACTCTCACTGCCAGTGGTGCCGTAGACTTTACGAACTTCATCAACCAGCCCGCCGGTCAATACGTGGTTGCCACGGGATATATTGCCGTCTCTGGCGGCAATTCAGTCATAACTCTCGGACGCAATAATGCCGGCTACTGTAACGTCATCATCATCCGCAACCGTTTTGACAATGCCGCCACTACCGGTGGCACAACGCGCAATCAGGGTCCATCGTATTTTGGCGGATTCTTATCCGAGGAGGAGGATGCCAAAACCGGTTCAACCTCAGGTCTCACCTTTATCCTCAACACCGCGGCGACCGTACAGACGGGCTGCGCGCTCATCAATACAAGCCGCCAGACCAACTTTGTCTTACGCATTATCACCCGTGATATGGATTCCACGTCCAACATCCGCCCCGATAATGTCTAATCTTTCGTCCCCGAACTCTACCGATATTATTTTGATGTAATTTGGTAGAGGCATGCTTAGCACGGTAATTGTAGTGCTGCTTGTGGTCGTATTTATTTTTACTTTTATCATACCCTTCGCACGCAAAAAGACGGAGGGGTTCCAGTCATCTAGCGGGGGTGGCTACAGAACGTATATGGGCAATTACATATCTGAGCGCAAAGGTATGATTACGGCTGGAAGACGTCAATACAATGCTCTAGGCGCAAGTTTAGATCCTATATTGCCAACATTTGCTATTGCGCCGGCGGGGATTGATGAAAATGCAAAGCTTACAATACCCCAGTATTTACAGCAGTTCAATAATCTTACAAATAGTGCCAACAAAGTGCTCACACATAGTTTAGCCAATCCTGATATTGCACCAACAGTAGCATCTCCCACAAATATGGGTCCTAAGCCATTGGGCATAAAAGTACAATTGCCTCCACCCAATGACTTACTGGTAAAGGCACGCCAGTGTGAAATGGAACTGAAAACCCGCGATAGTTGTTCGAAGTTAGACGACCCGACCTACTCAAGCTGCGGCATTTGTATTGATGAGGGTACTAAATTTAATGGAGATAGTCCCAATACTTTTATCGGTGGTTTGTTATCACTTGTATCCGATCGCAATGAGGCTCCCATTGATAATGCCACTGGAAAACCCATATACCAGCCAACAATCGGCAAGTGCCCATCTGGTATGTTCTATGTTGACTCGGCGTCGTGTAAGAAAGCCGTTAATCAGCTTAACTGTACCGAGATTGGAAATACTGGTGGTTTCCAGGGCGGAAAGACGAAGGAGGGACGTAAAATCCCTGACGTATCCTGTGCGCAGGCGCCAGTACCAGATATTTATCTCTACCAACCGCCGAATGAACCGTATGATGTCACGCTACGCTTCCTAACACCGTTCGGCACCGGTATTACTCAGGCAATTGTTACACACGTACGGTCGAAACGCACATTTAAGGCAGATAATGATGGCAAGCCTGGACAAGAGTTTACACTTGTACTGCGCGGCGTTAAGGAGCAGGACCAGGTCGACATTATGATTATACAAGAGCAGCCTCACCGCCCTAACGGAAAGCCTGAAGTGTTCCAAGTATTAACTAAAACTAATATAACAAATAATACTTTTGATGTTATCGATAAAAATACAGCTACTGAATTATGTAAACGTATTGGTGCACAACTTGCTACAAACGCAAATATATCAAAGGCTAATTCAAAGGGATTACAAACTGGACGTTGCGGACGCTACGTTGATTCCGACTATTCTTTATACTCTATACAGAGCGGTAAAAAGGGATTTGGAGTAATTGGTCAGAATCCCCAGTTTACATTTTGTGACAAGGCTATGGAAAAAGGGGGCGTCGGTGCGTGGTGCTACGGTTACAAGCCTACAAAGTCTGTGAATATCACAATTCCTACATATATTAACGAATTCTTTAATTCATTTGGCACGGAAGCACAGCCTGCCCAGGGCGTCAATCTATATAGCGAGTATTCTGATTCTGTAAGTAATAATCCACCTGGTCTCTCAGAGCGCGGCATTCTTATTCAGTGGGAGATGTCTGGCTCGCAGAATCGTACCGTCTCGTTCATGCCAACAATGACAAAGGTTGGTCCTAACAATTTGAAAACGAACCCCAGTGCTCTCCGTCTACTCGGTCCGTATGCAAAGAGCTCACTTATCCGAGGTCCTGCCTGGAGTTCAAAATCATCTATGCAGAAGAATCAATTCTGGTTTTGGAGTTCCGCTCGTACATCGCAAACAGCAATATTTACAGCCCTTGTGCCTGGTTACCTGGAGAATCCTTACTATGAGGATGACTTACAGAATGCGCCACTCGGTCCTCTCATTACAAATCCTAGTACAATGGAATTACTCAAGACCTCCCCTTGCTTTGCGGACGGTCAGGAAGCAGGTAGCTACAGCGCGGCGTGTTTGCTTACCCTTTTCGAGGGAGCAGGTGGTGACGCTTCTAAGGGCACTCTTGCTACAGAAAACGGCGGTCTATCCCAGCTGAATACTTTTGGCGACCTCAGTTCGATTTCTGAATATCTGTCTGGCTTGTATATTACTGCAACATCTGGCAAGGACAGCAACGGTAATGTAATTAGTTTCGATATGAATACACGTATTGCAGCAATGAATGATGCCGCAATGAAAATGTTTGGTTTCAAGATTACAAACCCTTGCGAAGATCTTGTAGATAATGCGGACGGCTCGGTCGGTCTTACTGCGAAGCCTATGACAAACGTAACCGCCGATTGCCTCCAGTATCTATGGCTCAATAATCAGTCAGACCAGGACCGCTCGCCGTATTCCGCTGCTAGCGGCGCGCTCTTTACCAATACATACACAAGTATTGCGGATCGTTTCAGCGGTCTCCGATACAATGAAAGCACGCCTGGTCGTCGTAACCAGTACCCATTCCAAGCCTGTCAGCTCGGCGGCTCAATGGCTCCACTTAAGAACGGAGAGCCTGACCGTATGGTCATTGGAAAACTCACAAGCATGGATAGCCTACAAACTGTACAAAACTTCTTTAACGATATTCAAAAGGCGGCAAACTACGGCAAGGATCAGAAGGCACAGGCAATTGCGATAGAGCAGTGCTATGGTATTAAGCAAGCCAAAGGTAAGGGGCTGGGCTTTGGCTGTACATTAATTATGCCTGCAAGTGTAATACCAGGTGTCACGTGCTATGTTAACCTAGGCGACCCTACAGAGAAAACAAACTATTTGATGTATGCAAGTGGCGCGGCATTCTTCGGTGGTGTCCAGAATACTCCCAATATTACGTTTATGTTAGCAGCCCCAAATACTGGTCAGGCTGGTTGTATTAGCTTCAAGACAACAGATGCAGCACCTCTATTCTTACGCCACTCTGGTTTCCGTATATATGCTCATGCAAATGATCGCAGCCAACTATTTGCAAAGGATTCCACTTGGAAGGTTGTATCTTCACTCAATAAAGACCCTACAATGGTGTCGTTCCAGTCGGTCAATTACCCTGATCGCTATCTCAGTCAGGCTGGCGCTCCCAACGAAGTTTGGGCTACTATATTTGCGAACACTACAGATGATGCAAATCGTAAGTCATTTACGATTGTCGGTGTGCCCGCCGTTCCCCAACCTTTACCACCTTCACTGCCTGTAAAGGATGGTTTAGTGTTATGGTTAGATGCAAAGGATAGTTCGACCGTAGGCGTCAATGGTTTATCTGTCACACACTGGAAAGACAAATCAGGTTCAGGAAATGATATGACAAAAATTTCAGGCACTGTTATATACACGCCCGATTCTCCACTCACCTTCCAGGCTGGAGGAATTTTACAGACGGCTGGAAAGATATCTATCTCACCTGGCTCACATGTGTTTGTTGTAACTCAAGTTGCCACTGTAACAAGCGCAGGTCTAGGATATGTGTTTGGATTAACCGATATGCACGGTCCTGGCGATTATAGTATACGATTTATGACCCCAACATCTCTTGCTCAATGGGATGCGAACGATATGGGACAGCCTTTATACTACGTAAATGGAACTCCCTCCAGATATGCAGGCACTGTAACTGTGCCTGCAGGAGTCAACACCATATGCGGAGTTGCAAGCGAGGGTGGTTCTACACGATTATCATTATCGACTGCATTTATGAATCGGTTTTTAATCGGAACAATCAGCGAAGTTATTGTATTTGAACAAAATCTCTCGGACACACAACGTAAATCGGTGGAGGGATACTTAGCCTGCAAATGGGGATTACAGTCAAAACTACCACAGACACATCCATATGCGACGACGTGTGCCAAGGGTGGTACCCAATCGAGCAATGGATGTATTGTACCAGATACTATTCCAAAGGGAACCTTCTCTGGCGATTGGGTGAATGGTAGACCATCAGCAACTGCCGTAAATGTGGATGACCAGTGTAATACTGTTGCCATGTTTAATTTGCCCGATCAAAATGCGCCATACACAAAGATGGTGAATAGTAAGGGAGATGCTAAGTATTACACAGGTGGTACTAACTTATATGACCCTAAGAAGTGGCCCACGTACAGTAGCGCAAAGGGACACTATTTCTTTAATGGATTCTAAGGCGGCGGCTGGGATTCCGAACAATAATTGAATGATTTGCCGTGGGGTGATTCATTCAAATATTTAGAAGTGATAATTAGAGTAGATGATAGGAGGAACAATCGTTGTAATTCTTCTTGTTTTAGTGTTTATTTTTACTTTTGTAATTCCTATTGCACAGAGCAAAAGTAGCGAGGGATTTGTTACAAACATGAGCAACTATATCTCTGAGCGTCAAACAATGAAGAATGCGGGTACTCAATTGTACAATAAGTTAGGCAGTACACTAAATCCGACCCTTCCAAACTTTAGTGTAGACGGTATAACATTTGACCCCAACCTTACAGACCAACAATATGCCCAGAAATTTACTAATGCCGTCCGAGCAAAGAATCAGGTAATTACAACTGCTCTCCAAACTCCCGATGAATCTCCTTCAAGGTTATCCCCTACAAATATGGCAGTTATAGCGCAAGATGTAAGCCCGCAAATGCCGCCCGTAAACGATTTATATATTTCTGCACTCCGATGCCAAGCCTCCCTTACGAAGCGCAGCGATTGTTCTAAATTAGATGACCCGAAGAATGCACTCTGTGGCATCTGTATTAAAGGCGGCACGAAATTCGATGGAAGCAGCCCTAAAACATTTATTGGCGGTCTATTATCTATATTACAAGACCGTACCGATGCCGAAGATGCGGCTGGGGGTGAAACCCCCTTATACCAACCCACTCTTGGTATGTGCCCTCCCGGTATGTTCTATGTCGACTCTGCATCATGTAAGAAAGCCGTGAATAGATTGGAATGTGCTGAAATTGGTGAAACAGGTGGTTTCCAAGGTGGTAGAACAATAGAAGGCAGAACGCTTGCCGATGTCAGTTGCGCACAGGCTCCTGTTACAAGCAAAGATACATACGTATATCAGCCTGTCGATGAAAAGACTGCTGCATATCCTGTAGTTCTTCGTGTCATATCTCCATTTTCTACAGGCATTACAAGGATTGTTGTCACCCATCAGCGAAGCAACAAGACTTATACCGCCGATAATGGTGGCAATCCAGGTCAGGAATTTACACTTACACTTCCCAGCGTACTGGAAGCCGATAATGTGAGTGTTCTAGTTATACAGGAGGTGCAAAACCGCACAAAAGGACAGCCCGAAGTATTCCAAGTACAGGAACAGGTCGCAAATGGTCAAATGAATACATACACTATCGACTCTGCAAAGGAACTCTGTAGCCGTCTTGGGGCAAATCTTGCATCAACCCAAAATCTGCGTGATGCGCTCAATAACGGAATTCAATCAGCCGAATGCGGAATTGTAAGTGACCAGAACTCGTCTATGTACGCTGCACAGACGGGCTCCAGCTTCTTCAAATATATTCCTATTGGCGGCGCACCAGGAATGGGTGGATGCCAGAATAGCGGTAATGCAAGTGCAGGTGCAGCTTGGTGCTATGGCTCCAAACCCGCTGCAACAATTACAAATCCAACTATCCCATCGCCCATTAGAACGTCTGTTCTCAATTGGTTTAATAGCTTTGGTCCGCCGCAGGGTCCGAGCGTATACAGCAAATACAGTGAGCCTGGTGCATCTGATCCGCCTGGCATTTCACAGCGCGCAGTCATCATCCAATGGGAGATGAAGGATTCTAAGGACCGTACTGTACCATTCTTACAAACAGTTGGCAAAATTAATAACAACATAGCATCGCCACCGCCGCCGACTCCCAGCCCTCTTCGTCTTCTTGGACCATTTACTGGAAGTTCCCTTATTTCAGGACCCGTATGGAATAGTACAATGTCAATAGTAAAAAATCAATTCTGGTTCTGGAGCAATTCTCCAAATAGCCCTACGGTCACATTTACTGCACAAGTACCAGGTTTTCTAGAAAATCCTTATTACAGGGAGGATTTGGAAACTGCTCCTTTAGGTCCTTTAATTACAAAACAGAGCACAAGCGCACTACTCAAGAGCTCTCCCTGTATGGTTGAGGGTCAGAAACCAGGCTCTTACAGCACTGAGTGCTTACTTGATTTGTACCAAGGTGTAGGCGGAATTCCAGGTGCAGGCACCCTTTCTACAAAGAACGGTGGTCTAACACAACTCAATGGCTATGGCGATTTGAATGCGATTAGTACATATCTGAATGGATTGTATAAATCGGCGACTTCAGGCAAGGATGTGAATGGAAATGTGCTCAGCTATGACATTAAAACTCGTATGAAGTCTATGAATGCTGCAGCACAACTCTTATTCGGTTTTGATATTGTAAACCCCTGTGAACAAATCATTGATAATCCCGACGGCTCTGTAGGTCTTGTTGCTGCACCAATGATAAGTGTAACGCCTCAATGCCTACAATACATTTGGCTAAACACGGGCTCGGATTCGAATCGTAAAGGTAGTGCCGGTTATGGTAAGCTATACGATGGCACATATACAAACATTGCCGACCGTTTTAGCGGTCTGTTGAACACAGAAAGCACCCCTGCCCGCCGCGAGCAGTATCCTTTCCAGGCGTGCCAGGTCAGCGGTACAATGGCACCTATGAAGAATGGACGAGCCGATATACAGGTCGTAAACAAGTTGATGCAAATGACAGATCTACAGGCGATTCAAAATTACTTTGATGGAATTTTCAAGACTGCTAACAATCTTGGTGGTAGATTCGGCAATGCCACCGCAGAGCAGTCCGCTGAACAAGCTACTGCTATCCAGCAGTGCTACGGTATTAATCAGGTCAAGAATACTGCTACTAAGGGGTATGGTTGCGGAGATGTCACCGAAGGCTTGGCATTATGGTTCGATGGCGCGGACCCGCTCGGAAATGGAACACCTCCTATGCCAGGTACAAGGCTTACAACATTGGTTGATAAATCAGGCATAAACAATAATGCAACAGCACAAAGAGGAGGAGGCTCATTTGTAACTGGTGGAGGTATTGGGCTTGCTGGAGGATTTTACACATTAAATGCTCCCTATTCGCAAACAAATACATTATTTATGGTTGCTACAGGATTAAATAATAACATTGTAGGAGGTGGTACTTATTACTATAATTTTGATAGGACAAATTTTGGATCTGTAGTTATTAATAGCGACTATGGTTGGGCAAGTCCACTTTCACTGTATGATAATACAAACGGTATTACAGGTGAGTTTGTTAAAGGAACTACTCTTCAGAGCCCTTTCATTCTTTCTATTTTACAAGTACCTGGAAAAGGAGTTTTTGGCAACTATAATGGAAATAAAGCTATTTCAACATCATCTTATATTGCAGGTCCTGCATCGGCAATTACACTTCTCGGTGCAGCCTTGCCTAATGGTAACAGTACGCTACAAGGAGGACAAGTTATCTATGAATTTATGTTGTATAACAGAGCTCTCAGCCCAGTTGAGATAAAGATGGTTGAGGGACATCTGGCTTGTAAGTGGAAGTTACAGTCAAAGCTTCCCGTAACTCACCCATACAGGTCCACGTGCCCGTCATAGTGGAATATCTTGTTAATTCAATAATATATCGTCTTACGATAAACTATTGGATAAATAGGGGATGCTAGGACTGTTTGTTCTTGTTCTAGTTTTAGCCGCTGGGCTCATCTATTTCAGTTACCGCTACTATGTAAGTGAAGGATTTTCTAACGTTCTTGATATTGAAATACCGTTTCTGAAATCTCAGGAAATTGTTTATAAGAACTATCCTAAAGAAATTCTCACAAATCCAGGCGTTGATAATATGACAAAAGCAGTTGTTGTTCCCGACATTTTTCTAGATATGGATACAGCCGATTCTACTCTTGTAGCCAAACGTCTTATTTCGGATCCTACCAACGGATATACAGACTTCGATAATAAATTCTGTCGCTCCGCACTTCAGCCCGCGAATCTTCCAAGACATCTCCGAGGCGCACGTGATGGCTGTGGTTGGTGGTACGTAGAGGACCCCTCACTCACGTCAGTCGGTGTGTTAGGCACTGTAAACGGTCCTGTGTTTCGCGACGGACTTGCCGGCGGCGGACGCTGGATATGGGATCTTGTAAAAGCCCAAGAGCTTGAAGAAATCAAGGCGTGTAAACAAATTACTGTATGCAACCTTATTGATACTAACGCTGTACACGGACGTTGTGGATTCTGTCCTACATCTGGCTATGCCGTGCCTGTAAAAAGCGACGGAACCGAAAAATATCTAAATAACGTGAATGCGACCTGCGGCGTCCCCGTATTAATGAATGGCAGCGACTGTGAAACATTCCGAGAGAAAACACGTGTTGTTGCTGCATCCGATGGTACAAATTGTTATCAGTTTGGACGCCCATCCGCCGATAAGAAACTTCGTATATACAATGAAAGTGAATGTAATAATTTTAAGGGTGTATTATCCTACGACGGTCAATGTACAAGTCCCGATGGAGTCAATTATAGTGAGACTTGTGCAGAATTGAATAAACCTACATCAAACGTATGTACTCCAGATATAAATGGACGGTTAAGCACAGCCTGTTTGACAAGTATAGCAAAAGGTATTGGTTACACAGGTCGCGGTGCAGTAATACGTATCCTAAAAAATGGGGGACGCATCGAAGAGAATGACCGTATTGCAATGGCACAACTTACAAATGTTGGTATAGAAATACCTGATGTAATTCTGAGCGGCGGAAATGTTGGCGGAGTCGGCGCTGTCGGCGGAAAAATAGATTTACATACCGCCGCAAATCTCTATATGAAACTCAAAGAACAAATACGTATTGGTATTCATACTCGTGTACGTGAAGCAGCAAAATGGTTTGTTGTAGGTACAACTAATTTTGACCCCTGCGGATTTGAAAACAATGAAAAGGGTCCGTTTCCCTTATTATGTATACAACAATTATGGCGTACGGCGGGTTGCCAATCTGCAGGTGAAGAATATCCTGCAAAAGACGAAGATCTGGCAAAATACGGCTCCATGAGTTGGGGGCAAATTTCCGATATGTTCCGCGCAAACTACAATGCTATGCTCAGTGGTGCCCCTGACGAACAAAACGCAAGTGTGAAGAAATGTTTAGGTATTGATATATCACCTTCAACTCTGCCGTCCTGCCCACCCGTCACAATATTTTCCCCATTACCTACATTTTACTCCGACTACAATTACAACGGTAACGGTGTCCCATTAGATATAGGAGAATATCCATTTACAACCTTTACCAAATATATTAAGAATGATAGTGTAAGTTCTTTACGCGTACCCTCTGGGTATGCTGTTATAGCATATCAAGATGATATTGGCTCGCGGAGCAACACCTATACATATGATGTGCCTGATCTTCGATCAAGTGGGTTTGATAAGACTATTTCCGCACTCAGCATCCGTAAAATTACCGGTGTAGCCAACGCTCCTGCACTCAATATCTCTATTTCAGGAAATTACGAACGTAAAATTGTAGTTGGCACGACGTATTATTTTATTACAGGCAATGCCACTGTAAAAACAAATATCCAGGCAAATGTTAAATACTTCGCTCTAGGTGGCGGGGGTGGAAGTGGCTACAAAAACGGCGGAGGAGCCGGCGGTCTACAAACAAATGTAGACCAAGTCAGCGTATTCAAATCGCAATACAATTCTGGAACCCTGCAGTTGACTCCAGACGATACATATATTGTTACAATTGGTGCAGGTGGCGTTGGGAAAAAGAATGGTGAAAATACTATCTTTTCAGGTGGACGCTTAATTCCTGTTATCGCCGTTGGTGGCGCCTTTGGTGGTAGTACAGGACAATACTGTCCTGAGTCAACTGGTGGTTGTGGTGGCGGTGGATGCTCATCTACCGGCACACAGGGTGGAAGCACAAGTGGTCCAAACGGAAGTCCTGTATCTAATGCGGGTGCCGGTATTGGAGGACACCCTAAAGATTATTGGGCAGGTGGTCCAGGTATTACATATGCTGGTGAAACTTTCGGTGCAGGTGCTCCTAGTGCGCAACTCAAATTTACGGCGCCTGCAAACAGTGGTGGCGGTGGAAGCAGCGGAGGCAACGGAGGCTCCGGCATATTTATACTATCGATTTCCTAAATATCCTGTATTTCTAACAATAATTAGAAATGTGCGCTGGATATAATTAAATTAGCAAATTATCATAGAGAATTTATCAGATGTTCGTCTGGTTGATTATAATTACTGTGATGGTTGTCTCACTCATGGTATTAGCCTTATTACGAAAATCTAAGGCTCATACGATTGAACAATTTGTAGACACCTCGACAATGCTAGCACGAGCAACTAACAATGGAGCCACTATGTCAAGTTTCTTAGACTCTATATCCGGTGGTGCTACATCTGGTATGTCATTAAAATCCCTCACTACTACCTTTGTTAACGGACAGCAGAACTATTTAGAAAACGTGCTTGGAAAGGAGGTCATGACAAATGCTGCAATGCCTGATTATTCAAATATTATGAACACGGCAGTCAATCAACCCGATGTATACTTAACTTCCCCTGAAAACGTTATTGTCCGCAATCTACAAACTGATAATAAGAGTCAGTTTACTAATGCAGATATTCAATGGTGTAAATCGGCAAAGATGCCTGTCAATCTACCGGCTCACGTCAAAGGCGCCGCTGTCGGTTGTGGATGGTATTACATACCCGACCTAAAAATGAGCAGTAGCGGAGCACTCGGACAGGCAAACGGTCCTATCTATCCTAAGGGTCCTAATGGCGACGGTGCTAATGGAATACCTGGATACGGCAATGGTCAGTGGATTTGGAATTTGGCGATTGCGCAACAACTTGAAGAGATTAAGAACTGTTCTCGCATTAAATCCTGTATAGCAATTGACGCCCCTTCCGCCAACGGCGTCTGCGGCTTTTGTGCCTCTTCCGGTGTAGCGATTCCCATACGCCGAGATGGAACAGAGAAATATACCAAATCTGTAAAAATCAATAATATCACAGCGCCTGCTGCAACCTGTAATACACCTGTTATTATGAACAGCGCAGAGTGCGACAGACCTGCTGCAAAGCCCCTAGTAACATCTCAAGGTGTCAATTGCGGTAACTACGGTTATCCATCACCCGACTATAGCATTCGTCTATACAAGCAGGACGAATGTATAACAAACATGGGCGGAAACTGGGTACCAAATGGCGAGTGTTTAATGCAAGGTGGTGGTAGTTATAGCGCAGCGTGCTCACCTCTTAATGGTGTATCACCCCCTCCTCCTGGACCTACTGTCTGTACACCTGATGCTAACGGTGTACTCAGCAAAGCCTGCCTCCTCACACTTGCAAAGAGTGTTGGTTACACGCAATCAGGTTCTATCGTAAAGATGCTACGGACGTCCGAAGACCCTGGTGCACTTGATAAAGTTGCTATACAAATAGTAAACGGACAAAATGTACCCGTTGCACCTGTACTCTACAAAGGCGGTGCTATAATTGTTGCTGACGCCGTAACTGCATATGATAATATTTTCAGTCTCATCAAGGGTGGAACCAGTCCTATTATTCAACAGGCGGCGATGTGGCTCTGTATTGGTACAACCAACTTTGACCCCTGCAATCTGCCTGACGATACGCCTGGTCCTTTCTTTCCTCAATGTATACAACAGGAGTGGCGTATAGCGGGTTGCCAGCCTGCCGGTACACAATATCCATCGCAAGATTCAACTCTAAATCAGATTAATACACTCACCTGGGGCAAAGTAAAGGAGATTTTCCAAAATACATATAACGCAATGAGAGGTGAATCCGACCCCGCTAAACAGGATATTGCCGTGATGCGTTGCCTCGGCATTACCACAAAGCGTTCTACACCGCCTCCCTGCGTAGGAGTCTCTCGCGACGCCTTAGTCATTAACTTAGATAGTGCCGCATTTGGAAATCCTGATGGAAAGGCTGCCTATACAACGAACGGCGTATGGAAATCGGTTAATGCTGTGTATACAGGTGATTTGGTCGCATCAGGCACAAAGGTCTGCGATGCAAAGGGTGTACAGTTTGACGGCACAACGGTCCTAGGAACTCCTAATCTCATAGCACAGGTACTTGGAATCGCCCAAGCGAAGGTTCTAAATGGTCCTGATTCTAGCAAAGTCTCCTCACCCACAGCTCCCAGCAAACCCCCGCCAATCTTACAGACTGGATTCCTCATTATTGGTGATGTAGGCATGGGTGTCTATTCTACGGAATTTCACAAAATAGCGCCTGAATTTATTATTAATATCGACCGTTCAGGATGGCAGCCTGTTTTCAAACAAATACATACCGATATTGCTAAAGGTATTGTATATACTGCAACAGTCAAGGGCAATAATTCAGGAATTTCTTATAAATTCAAGATAACCCAATGTAGCGACGGTAGTAGCTGGAACGGCGTATTTGGTAATCAATCGGAGAAAAAGCCCGATCCTATCTTATTTGTTCAAGATAGCGCCTTATCGTTTACAATTGAGAAATACGTAACCCCTACATTTGATGTAATGTCACCTATTATGACGGCGGGAGGTACATTACGCGACATTGGTTACCCCCCAGGTGGTATAGGAATAGGCGGCGACCAAAAGACCTATTTTTCTATTGCATTTAATTACGCTGTAAATCCTATTCAATCGCCCGACGGTACAATAACGACCCTTATTGAGACAGTCAACGATGTTATTAAATCGGGTAAGCAAAGCATTATGGTAACTCTCAGTGTACCCAGTAAAGGTCTTTCGTTTAGTGCTCCTGTTACTGAAATGGCGAGTGGTGGGTGGTTATACTTTATTAATGGTAAAGGACCCAGTCCAGTAGCTCCCGACGGAGACTATTACGTAAAACAGAATGGAGGTAAGAATATTCCACCGTACACAGGGTGGGATGGACTTGCAAACGGTACAACTAATGCAGAATTGTCGCTAAGTATTACGACAACTGTGGTGGAAACGCGCGAGATATGGATTAATCCCAATATAGATACGTGCGAAATCCTCTCCATTTTCGGCGGAACATCCTACACAGATACATGGACTGAGATGGCAATCTATAAGGGTCAACTTGTCATCGGTCTCATGTCAAACGAGAAGGGGTACACATTCTTTAATGCAGGCTCTGTTGTTGCGGGACAATGGTCGCACATTGTACATGTTTACAACCAGAAAGGCGGTACCCACGAAATATATATCAATGGCGCCGGTCCAGTCACAATGACCGGACTTACACGCAAAAACTACGGAGGATACCTCGGCTATTCACTAGGCGGCGGCTCAAAGGTCAATCCTTTGTACCAACGGTTTCCTGAAGCAATGCCGTTTAAAGGTCAAATCGGTGCGTTCCGTGTTTATAATCGTGCCTTCGGACTTACAGACGTTCAGAATAATCTTGCTGCAACGATTGGCACCTATGTTGGCAATCAAGTGGAACTTGCTACAAAGAATGACCCCAATGCGCTTGCAATGGCAGCCGGCAAGTTCTATGTACCGATGCTGGGCAATTCAATAAATTATCAGCCGTCGCCCCAATAAACAAAATTATTAAAACAACGTAGAGGGTTATCAGATGCTTGTCTGGTTGATTATAGTTGTTATAATGGTTGTATCACTGACCGTGTTAGCCTTGCTACATAAATCTAAGGTCAGTGCTATTGAAAAATTCCAAAACACTTCCGGCGTACTTGGCTCTACAAATAATGCGCCGACGACTATGTCAAGTTTCTTAGCATCTATTTCTGGTGGTAGTCCAACATCGTCGTCTCTAAAGTCTATGACAACTACATTTACAGATGGACAGCAAAACTACTTAGAGAACATACTCGGCAAGGAGGTCCTGACAAATGCCGCAATGCCTAATTACACAAATGCTATGACTCCTGCAGTCAATCAACCTGACGTATACTTGGATATACCTGAAAACATTATTGTCCGCAATCTACAAACCGATAACAACAGTCAATTTACAAATGCCGATATCACGTGGTGTAAATCGGCACAGATGCCCGCCAATCTACCTCCTCATCTCAAGGGAGCCGCTGTCGGTTGTGGATGGTATTATGTACCCGACATGAATCTAACCAGCAGCGGAGCACTAGGACAGGTAAGCGGTCCTATTTTCCCCAAGGGTCCGAATAGCGATGGTATTAATGGAATACCCAATTACGGCAACGGTCAATGGATTTGGGATTTGGCGATTGCGCAGCAACTTGAAGAGATTAAGAATTGTTCTCGCATTAAATCCTGTATTGCAATCGATGCCCCTTCCGTCAACGGGGTCTGTGGCTTTTGCCCCCCTTCCGGCGCGGCAATACCTGTAAACATAGATGGTACAGAGAAATACACTAAGAGTAGAACGATTGGTAATATTACTGCACCTGCTGCTGTGTGTAATACAAAAACAATTATGAATAGCGGCTCCTGCCCTCTCCCCCCTGGTAAGGAAAAACCTTTAGTAACACCTCAAGGCATCGATTGCGGTACTCTTGGTTACCCCTCAGCTGACTACAGCATTCGTCTATATACGAAATCCGATTGCACTGACAAGATGAATGGTGTTTCAATACCCAATGGCGAGTGCTTAATGCAAGGTGGTGGTAGTTATAGTTCAGCATGCGCTTCGCTGAACGGTGTAGCACCCGCCGGTCCTGAGCCCACTGTATGTACACCTGATATTAACGGCAGACTCAGTGCCGCGTGTCTTGTGACACTTGCAAAGAGTCTTGGATATACCAAGCAGGGCGCTATTCTCAAGATGCTACAGACATCGACAGAGCCTGGCACACTTGATAAGGTTGCTATACAAATTGTAACCGGACAAAATGTACCTGTTGCACCTGTACTTTACAAGGGCGGCGTTACGACGGTTTCTAATGCTATTGCAGCGTATGATAAGCTCTATAGTCTCATCAAGGGCGGAGCCGACCCTATTACACAGCAAGCCGCTATGTGGCTCTGTATTGGTACAAATAACTTTGACCCCTGTAATCTGCCTGATAATACACCTGGACCCTTTATTGACCAGTGTGTACAGCAGCAGTGGCGTATGGCGGGCTGCCAACCTGGCGGCACAGAGTATCCCTCTGACCCATCTGTTTTGAATGGAATCAATACACTCACGTGGGGTAAAGTAAAGGAGATTTTTGCAAATACCTACAAAGCAATGACTTCGGAAACTGACTCTGCTAAACAGGATATTGCCGTGATGCGTTGCCTTGGCATCAATACAAAGCGTTCGACACCGTCTCCCTGCGTAGGAGTCACTCGCGACGGTTTAGTCATCGATGTAGATAGTTCCTCATTTGCAAATGCGGATGCGAAATCCGCCTATACAATGAGCGGTAAGTGGAATTCTGGTGATGCTATCTATAACGGTCCACTTATTGCGTCAGGCACTAAGGTATGCGATACAAAGGGTGTACAATTTGACGGCACAACGGTTCTAGGAACTCCTAACCTTGTTGCTCAGGTTCTCGGATTGCCATTCTCAACAAAGATTTTGAATGGTCCTGCATCTAACTTAGTCTCATCGGAACAACAAGCTCCCAGCAAACCTCCGCCCATTTTGAAGACTTGGTTCCTACCGATTGCCGATGTAGGCATGGGTATCTATTCTACGGAATTCCACCAAGAAGCCCCTGCATTTATTATTAACATTGACCGCGCAGGATGGCAGCCTGTATTCAGACAAATAAATACCGATATTGCAAATGGTCTATTATACAAGGCTACAGTGACGGGTAATAATTCAGGTATCAAATATAGCTTTATTGTGACCGAATGTACCGATGGTACTAGCTGGAATGGCGTATTTGGTAATTCAAGTGCGAAAAAGCCAACTCCTATTCTATTTGTTCAAGATACCGCACTTCAGATTACAATTGAGAAATATGTGCCTACTGTATTTGACCCCTTAACTCCCGTTATAGAGGGTAGATCCACCTGGGGTGACTGCGGTATGCCGCCAGGACATATTGGTATTAATACAAATGGTGATATTAATATTCCTGGTAGATACTACACTGCAGCGTGTTGCTCTATATATATAGAAGAGGATACTGCAAATGAACTTATGGATGCTATTTACAAGCCAACATCTACTTCGCAAAAGTTCAAGGTAAGTTTTATTACAGACAAGGGAGATGTTTGGAATGGCGGATCTCTTGTTGGATTGGGTAAAGCGTTTGGAAATAATTATGCATGGAATCTAATAATCGAAAGAAAAGACGGCACCGGCAACGGAGTTGGCGGTGGTACAATCGCTCCACAATACCAGAAGACTACAGAAGATTCTGTCTGGTGGAATGCGCTACTGGCTACAGGAGGACCCTATTACGTAACTGTACGCATTGAGGTAGATAATAGTGTAGTTAATGCTAAGGAAACTCGTGAATTATGGATTAATCCCAATGTAGATACGTGCGAAATCCTTGCTATCCTAACAGGTCCAACATATACAACAAGCTATACCTCAATCGCACTTTACAAAGGACAGCTAGTAATTGCTCTTTTATCCAATGAAAAAGGATATACATTCTTCAATGCCGGTAAAGTCCCTATTGCTCAATGGTCGCATATTGTTTACGTATATGATAGTGGAAAACACGAAATATATATTAATGGCGCTGGTCCTGTTGCAATGGCTGGACTCACACACCGAGGTTTCAATGGATACCTTGGTTACTCACTAGGTGGCGGTTCATCGATGAACCCTCTCTACCTAAGGACCCCTGTTGCTATGCCCTTCAAAGGTCAAATCGGTGCGTTCCGTGTCTATAATAAGGCGTTAGGACTCACAGATGTCCAAGGTAATCTTGCTGCTACGGTTGACAAATATGTCAATCAAGTAGAATTTGCTACAAAGAATGACCCCAACGCGCTTGCAATGGCAGCTGGCAAGTTCTATGTACCAATGCTCGGTAATTCAATTAATTACCAGCCTAATGAGCCCTCAGAGTAAATATGAGGGTTTTTATTCTATATATGTCTGGGCTCCAAACAATTATAGATTGATAAATACATGGAGCATACACGCTCCCCAACGGGACGTCGTGAATTGTGCCACTTCTAGGTGCGTCGCCTGACGACGCGGTGGCTTATATCCCTTGATATTCTCCGCCTTGACTCCGTATAAAAATGTGGCGACCACCTCGTACATATTCTCGTAGTCCGGCTCTGCAGGCGTTTTGTACATAAGTGTTCGCTGCATTTTCTCCGTTACATACTTATCCAGGGCTAGCGAATAGACCGCCAAATCTATCGCCTTCGGAATCGGTCCGTCGCTGTCCAGCTGATAGGGTGCGGTATCAGTACTAAAGATTTGGTTTATATCTTGGTCCCGCTGCATCATCATCTCATTAAGTTTTGAGCTCAATTCGTTACTATTTCCACCGGATTCCTTAACATATCCTGATCCTTTTGCTTTTAGACGTATACCACACGACATAGTTCCTACTACTGGGTTATAAAATTTGAAGCCTAAAGTTATCCGCATATATATTAATAAATGACCGACCCGGTAAAACGGCTAGTTTGTATAGATATCGCGGCAGGACGAACACTCTATAGCCGCACCGTCTACACAGAATATGTACCTGTAACCGAAGACCTTAATTTCTATTATAGGGAACTATGCGGCATCACCGATGCGATTATTACAACGACCTTAATTGATGTTCCGCCCGATTTCAATCAAGCCCTGGTTGCCTTTAGCGAACAGATTCCTACCCGCTTTCCCGCCTACGATATTACTGGCTCTTTGGAGGAGGCGGATAAAATAGCAAAATATCACGATTATATCCAGAATTTGAGTGAAATGGAAAAGTCTCGTGCGAAACTCCAGGTTCATATTCAAACGCCCGCTACTGTTCCTAGTGGAACATTTACACCTAAGGCGTCGGGTGGTGACAGCAAGCGTCCCATACTCAAACAGCACGCCTGGGTACGTGAACTCCTGGCATCGCTTGAAAGTGAAGAGGTACCATCGGATGAACTTGTAACTGTAGAGACCGACGACCTAATTCCGCACGCCTGGGTTCTAACACCTGTCTTAGGTAGTGTGCGAGGCGATCGTGGCAGCCGCATTCTTGTTGATGCTGTAAAAGGAAAGCATTGGGAGTGCCTACTTGGTAGCAGTCTCTTTCCCGATTTTGTTGTAAGTCGTCGCATTTCCACACGTGGCTGGCTTTTCCAACAAGAAGAAGCAGATAAAATGCTACGTGCGGTGCTCGACTTCTATATTGCATCACAGGATGCAAAAATAGTCGGTGGGCTGAGTGATTGGATTCCTATTGCCGATAAGGATATTGGCTTGCTGATGACCACGTTTAAGAAAATAAAGGTATGTGAACGGGTGATTAAGAATCAGGCGGACCCTAATCATGTCTACAATGTTATAAATTCTATTGAGATGCGGTGCCTGTCATCAAAAACGACCAATCCTGAAATTCATCCGCTCTCCATACATATATTTCGTAAGTATTTCAACTACGTTGCCCAGTCACTGGGAATACCGTCCGAAAAATACTATAACAGCGAAGGAATTACACAGATTTTCCGTCGGTGGGAACGGAGCGAGCTCGGTTTCCGAGGGGATGTAGATCCGATTGTACCGGCATGGTCCAAAATGTGGAATCTCGTTATGGCGGGGGCGCCGACGGTCGAACGAGTAGTACTCTTTCTCGCGACTCTAGATGCATGGAATCCTATGGACGGCTCTACGCTATCTCACGACCAATGTATATCCATTGCGAATCAATGGGTTGATATCTTTGCAGCAAATGAACTTCTACGCGTGGAGGGGAAAGTTGAGATTGCACTTGTCGTATTTGACGAAACTCGCCGCTGGTGTCTACAATATTTGCCCGCCGGTATGTTCGAAAAGATTCTATCGTCGTCAAAATATATGACTGAACGCTATATTGGTAAGGGGCATACTATAATAGTAGGCGGATCTGTTCGTAAATTTACGAATACTAGTCTTCGTACTCCGTCCAAAAAGACGCTGTATGAAGGAAAAGTCGTTGATAAGACTCCAGATATTCCAGAGCCGCAACTATGGAAACCACATCCCTACAAACCTAAAAAGGCGGTTACCCCTACGGCAATGGGAAAGGTTCGCGGTCGTCCGCCAAAAACGGGCTCTGTTGCTGACAATGTGCGCAAAGGTATTGTAACGCTGATGAGTGGCAGCGGCGGCAGCGGTGAGAGCAGTGGCTCTACATCATCCGTATCTAGTTTTAACGGGCAGCCAGAGCCAGAGCCAAACGATGGAACTAACGAACTTGTAATGAATTTAGGGTCGGTATAATGGTTTATAGGACGAGTCTATTGTTTTATAATCATCCCCAAGTTTATTATAACTATTTACTGCAGTATTAAATGTATTTCCTAGTTCAGTCTGTAGCTTATTTAGAAGCTCTTGTGCACTATCAATTGATTTTAGATATTCTTTTTGCGTATCATTTATTTCAGAATCTTTAAAAGGAACTGGAATCTTATAATTTGGATTTAAATATCCTTCTACAATGTCCGATTTGTTTGTAGTGATAAACTCCGATCCAAATTGTGCAGTAGAGGGGACCTTTTTAAGCTTAGATACTGCCGATTTATAATCGGTGCTATCCATAATTGCCTGTATCTGTTCTTTTAGACGTGTTAACTGACCGCTCGCTTCTTTAATTTGCTTATTGTCTTCGGCATATTTATCTTCCTTGACCGGCTTAGACGTCTTATTTTCACTAAATGAAAATCCGCTAATATCCTTTACATCTACAAAACATTCTAGCATATCTGGCTTGTATTTTTCAATAAATTGCTTCTTCTGTAAATCATATTTCTTCTGCCGTGTCTGGGTTACTTCCTCGGCTTTTAGGCTAGGCTTTTCCTTAGAATCGGTAGGTTGTTTACTATATTTTGCCTGAATCATTTTTATAATATAGCAGGTATCATCTGTAATATCAATTGTCTTACCCAAAAGCTTATTAATTTTATCCGGTTGCTCTTTATATATATTTATAATATCCGTCATATATTTTAGTATAAATTTATTCACCGCTTTTACAATATCTATAGACGTATCTTGTGGTGTTCCTTCTACCGATGTTTTAATATCATTAATTGCACGAGCACGCTCCACGGCGTTCGGGGGCGGTGGTGGAATATTTGTATCTTCAAATTCCTCAAACAATAATGTTCTATACGTAACTAACATGGATAGAGCAAGGAAACCGAGTACAACAACTAGAATCCACGGAATGATATGTCCAAACCGTGCTAGCATCTTCCTATATTAGGGTTACAAAAAAATCACTTTGTTATTTTTACACTGACTCGTTTTACATCACCTCCCGCAAAGTCCGCTGCTGCAGATTCACTATAGTTTGTCGCTGCAACACCATCAATTTGCGTCTTATATGCGATATAGGTGTTATTTGTAGCGTTCATTCGTTTATAGGCAGCCATTGCGTCCTGGTAGGTAGTCCCAACTGTCTTGGAAAACTTATCAAGGGCTACTTGTCCAACAGTAAGACTTCCATATCCGTCTCTCTGCGATTGCGTCATTGAGGCTGTAGGAAATCCTACAGGGTAGGCAAATTGTGTATTTACATACGGAGGATTCTCAAAATTCTCAAATTGGTTTCCAAATTTTAGAGTACATTGAAAGTTAGCTGCATTGTTAACCTTTTCCTGGTCCTTCTCGCCCATCGATTTAAACCCCTTTGTATTCTTTACATAATCCCCTTTACATTTATCTAACATCGCCTGTACTTGTACATTGTGAATATACATATTCACATAATTGGCGGTACCCTTAATGGCTCTACAATCATTCAACCATTGTTGTACGGCTGGGCTATCTAACAATTTGCCAAATATGACGGCTTTTCCCATTAGAGTCTGAGAGGCGGAATCGATTGTAGTAGGGGCTATAGTATCCTGAAATCCCTCAGTGGCATCTGGATCTGACGATGCGGCTACATTCACCTTTGTACAATCTATCATCACAGCACCACCACGGCGAAAGTTATACATATCTATTTGGTTTTGCCACGTCTTCTCGGCATTTTTCGCACGGTTTTGCTGTAGCAGCTTTTGTTGATTTGCCGGCAGTTGAAGTTCAGAGGGAAACATATCGTTTGGTGCAGGAGCTTCCGCCGCTTTGCTCTTAATAAACTTATTACGTACACTGTCATAGAGTGAACACGTCTGGGATGTCATAGTTCCCGTTTCACCGATTAAATTTTGTAAGTTTTGTGTATGTTGGTCAATCGTAGCGGTCATCTCCAAAATCGCCTTATACAAACTGCTATTTATTGTAGCGGCGTCTTGAAAATGCTCATACGCGTTTACGGGTCCGCTACAGCACGACCGCCCTCGTAATATAGTAACAATAAACGATATAACGGTAACAGCAATCCATAGATAAATCGCATAGACTATAATATCAAATATTATGCTTCGCTGTGCGGAAGGCATCCCTAACTATAAAAGATATAATCCATTAGATTAGGAGATTCAAAATGTATTCCGCATACCAAAAACGTGGAAAATATCCACAGCCTCCTACGCTTCCTGTAGGGAATAGGTACTGCCCGCCTATTCCGGGTATCGTACCTACAACAATAAGTGTATATCCTGAATTCTCGACCTTCATGTCCACTATAGAATCCTTTCTATCAACTATAGATGTTGAACCGCCTTTTGAGTCAACAATAGTAACTCTTGAATCAACTATTACGTTTCAAAGTGGTATTCTATCAACTCCTACAAACTATGTAGCACTCGGCAATCCCTATAAATCATTATCCGAATCGGGGCGTATGCAGTCGCAACAGTGTACAACGATGTATATTAGCAATTCACCAGTGCCTGTTCAACGAGGTGATAGTAATAATATTCCCTATGTGGACGTGATTGCTACACCGGCATCCGGCACTACACAAAGTATCCAAACTGCAGTATTATTTGCTGGCAATAATCCGTATAACCCGGCGACGCGTTTCGCTCAATATCGGTTTGCGACCACAGTTATACCACCTCCTCCACCGTGCCCCGTTGCTGTGCCCAATCCAGGCTATGTCCCTCCCTGTGTTCCCCCAACAATGTTTCGGGGCTCCGTAGAAAATGTTGGACCTACGTAGAACATGCCGACTACAAACTTTGATGCGAGTCTCACTACCGCGCGCCGCCGCAACCTGGCAAACTACGGCTGGCGTCTAAATGACAATTACCCCAATAACCCGATATCGCTTAACCCTGAGCAGGCACCGTCCAGCGGCTTCCGCGGAACGGGTCCCTCAGCCGAAGTACCCCTCAGCTCCAAGCTCGGTGCGATGCTCGCCGGTCAGCCCAACGCCAACGTCAATCCTAGTGCCACAGCAACGTGCAACACGACGGGTGGATGCCCTACGTCAGTTACTCTACAGGGCTTTGTACGTAACTCTCCGGCGAACTCGCAATCGCTAGGCGGCTCTACCAATTGATAACGTGTAATTCTTTTACAACATATCAATACGAAATACGGGGTTGTAGCGACGACCGGCACATGTAAAAAAGTGTGAATGCAGTTGCCGCCTGTATTAATGCAGCAATCAACGATGCAACAATAAGGGGTGTCGCCATCTTCTTATATAGCGCCAATGTTCCCAAGCCTGTAAGAACACTTACAACGCCTAGTGCAGCGAAAAAATAGCACCACTTGTATGCCCAATTGGGTCGCGCATCCTGACCAAACAAGGAGTTCATTTTTCTATTTATGGTGCATTTATTTTTTCATTTGATTTCATTTGATTTTCGGGGTTTCGGTGTTGTGTTTACGCCTTGGCGGCAGTCTTCTTCACGACCTTCTTCGGTGCAGGAGCCGGTGCAGGAGCGGGGACAGGCTCAACGACCTCCTCCTCCTCCTCCTCCTCCGCCTCGTCATCGGCAACAAACGCAGCCGTGGTGGGTGCAGGAGCCGCATCATCCTCATCATCGTCGTCTACGAACGCAGGAGCCGACGTAGCCGCCTCCGCCGCCTGCTCTACACGCGCCTGGACGAGCTTCCAGCTGATGCCAAACTTGCCACCCGCCACCCAGATGCTCGTGGCATCCAGAACACACGTGACCTCGGCACCGCGGCGCAGAACCTCCATCGGCGTGACGCCCTCAATCTGACGAGCCTGGTTATCGTAGAGTACGGCGTCAAATGCAGCAGTCTTGTAGTTCTTCTTGATGGCGACCGACTGGACAGGGGAGCGGTCCTTGCCCTCCTTGTCCTTGCCAATGCGCACACTCTTCGTGTATAGCGCACTCACGGTCTCGCGGCTGACCTTCTCAAGACCCAGCCAGTTCTTGGAGTACTTGACACCGGCGTCAATGACGAAGTCATCAATCGCCCGGAGCATATCATAGTACGCTGCAACCTTCGGGTTGCTGGTACGGGTACGGAAGTCCAGGTTCAGCTTGAACTTGCCATTGCCCTGGTAGTCACCAGAGTCGAACGGGATAGGCATACGCGGAGCCTGGACACGGAGCTTGCCGCCACCATAGTTGATGTAGACAATCGCTGCAGGCGAGTTGTCCAGACCCTTCTTAAGAGGCTCGACCGTGAGGTTGGAAAGGGAGAACTTGGCGGCAGTTACGACAGACATTTTGCTTTGCGAGTTGTTGTTACTTAGGATAAGCGAGTAATAACAAGAGGGGAATGCTCATCGGCAAAGAAGAAAAACGGGGCGTCAATTTTTATCCGCCGACGGGGGAAAAATATAGTATCAGTCTGTTTGCGGAGGCGGTAATAGAAGCGGCGGCATCGGCTGAGGTGCTGTCAGGTTAAAAATATCCGTCAACCAGCCTCCCAGTCCAAAGAATCGCAACGGTGCCGGTGCTGCAGCTGCATCGATATCATCTGGTGCTAAAACACTCTCATACAACCAAGGATACGCTTGCCGTGCTGGATCACAAACAAGAGTCAGGGTACTTATAACATACATAGCTCCTAGAATCCTATCATTCCTATCTTCTGCCGATGTAATCATAGTACGAATTACGCCCATATTGAGCTTTTGTAGGCGCTCAAGTGGAAAAGTAGCGACCATAAATGGAGAGTGTTTGAAAAGTGTTGTTGCGTAGTTTGGTACTATCTGCCGCTTTTGGTCGGCGGATAGATTTGCCCTATATGTCCATATAGCATACAGCTGCCGATAGAATTTCTGATGCTCCGCTTGTGTCAAACTGAAAAACCACTCGGGTGATGAATAATAATTCAATTCGTCTATAATCTGAAACAAGTCTACAATTTTCATACGGTACTGTTGTATGGGTGTAATGGGCTCTAATTTTGCCCATTCCGTGGTTTTACCGTGAGCTGTACGCCGTCTTACAAGTTTCTGGACTTTTCGTACCTCCGCAATAGGTATCACTGCACGATTAAACGGATTTTCCACCTTTTCGTCATCCGTTGAATTTAGTATAAGGGTCGCAATAGAACGTAGGTCAAATCCATAAACATGTTGTTTGCTGTCCTTATACGAGAAGAATAGTGCACCGCTAATATCAGCTATCGGGTCAGTTGAGAAGAAGTCCGCATCATTGATACATACGGAACGTGTATAGTATGCGGGACCACGACTACGCACATTATGTAATCCTCTTATATCTCTGAACCATTGTTGTATTTTTGCAGCGGCACTAGCTGTTGCTATTGTTGTAGCCACACGCTTTGCTATCCTACGTATCTTTCCTGGTAATGCTACTGCTTGTACCCAAGGAGTTGGGTGTTTGTGATGTATACCGCAATAGTCGCCCTGGGTTGCTATGTTGGGGCATCGAAGTTTAGGGTTCCGCTTTGACTTTATGTTTTTGCATTTTGAGTAAGAGTTTTCCATCTCTCTAACAGTTTAAAAGATTTTTTCCGCGCATATTTTCTCCTTTTTTCTCACTTCCGGTGAACAAAATTGATTGGATAGAAAATTTGTAACTGTACTAAGTATTCCCCGCGTTTGATTGAGCCAAAAAACTCCTCGGTCACACATATAACAACAATGAGCTCTGCCGCCACCCCTGCCAAGCGCGCCCCTGCCAAGAAGACTGCCGCCGCCGCTGCGGCACCCGCCGCCGCTGCACCCGCGAAGGTCGTAGCCGCCCCTGCGCCCGTTGCCGCCCCCGTTGCGGCGCCCGTTGTCGCCCCCGTTGTTGCCGCCGCGCCGACGGATGCCGTTGACGTCGTCAAGGATTTTGCCTCCCTTGTGGAGAAGGTCAACTCCCTGCGCACGGTGCTTGCCGCCGTCCTCTCGGACATGAAGAAGCTCGAGAAGCAGATCCCCCGTGAGATTAAGAAGGCGTCCAAGGGTCGCCGCCGCCGCGCTGCCACCACGACGGAGACGGGTGAGCCCATTGTCAAGAAGGAGTCGGTCTTCACGAAGCCGACGCCCATCTCGGATGCGCTCTGCACGTTCCTCGGTGTTGCGAAGGGCTCGTCGCTCTCCCGCTCGGAGGTGACGACCAAGGTCTGCGGCTACGCCAAGTCCCACCTGCTGATGGACAAGCAGGTCATCAAGGCGGATGCGCCCCTGCGCAAGCTGCTGGCGCTAACGGAGAAGGATGAGCTCAAGATCCTCAACCTCCAGCGCTACCTGAAGCCCCACTACCTGAAGCCGGCGGTGCCCGTTGCCGCCAAGGCGTAAATTCCCAAAAATATATAACACCCTCTTCCTTCCTATACCTTTCCACCCTAAACTTCAAAAAAAAACAAATAAAAATGTCTGTAACCCCAGTCTAATCCATAAAAATAGAAAAACTCAAAAAAGCCATAAAAACTACTCGCGATAGCTCAGCTTGGTAGAGCGGAGGACTGTAGTTTTTAGCAAACTGCATAAATGTCTTCCTTAGGTCACTTGTTCAAATCAGGTTCGTGAGATAATGTTCTTTAGGGCAATAAGCCCTCATTATGGTCCTTTAGCTCACTTGGTAGAGCATCTGGCTGTTATTTTATGTGGGAAATCCCATATAGCGCTCACCGGAAGGCAGTAGGTTCGATACCTACAAGGACCGCATCTCTTTCTAAGAGATTGGTGGACACTATCCCCCTTTAATTTTTTAGCCTATACTATAGCCTAAAAAATATTTTAACTAAATAGAAAGAATGTCCTGGAGTGGTATACCTTATAAAGGTCAACGCCCTAATACAACTAGACAATCTAAAACGCAACAGGTAATACGTTCGCCATATGCTTCTCAAACTGCTCCCTTATCCTATACTAATTTCCCAAATACAAATATTAAATATAATAAATATATTCCAGTTGTAATTCCGACAAAACCCACTGAAAAAAATAATTGGAACAAAGGTCGCGCTCTTATGAATAGTAATCTAACAAATAATGCTATCAAGGGTTTATTAAAACTTAAGACCTCTAAAACTCGTCGTTCGTCACGTAAGGCAAAGAAAAACACCCGTCGCAGGTAAGATGGCGACTGCGACTGCAAATAAAGACCTTGTTGAGGCTGTCCGGCACTATGTTCATTTTGACAATCTTGCCGAGGCGTTGAACAAACAAGTTACCAATGCCCGCTCAATGCGTGGGCAATACGAAACAAAGATACTCACCAATTTGGAGTCGACCGGTATGAAAAATGCCGTCCTTCAGATTAACGGTGCCACATTACAGCGTGCTTCACGCGTTCAAGCAAACTCACTCTCCTGGGGTTTTCTAGAAGAGCAACTACACGCTTACTACGCTTCTCATCCTGTTCGCTCTGGAGATGAAACTACGGCTATCCTGGATTTCTTACAAAATAGACGAGGGTCTAAAACGACGGAATACCTCAAAAAGACCGTGCTGGGCGGTGCGGACGCCGGTTCCAAAAAACCTCCGACGTAATACTAGAACTTACTGTGGATTCGTGAACTTTTGCTTTTGGCGGCGCGATGAATACATTTTTATTACATAGAATACAAAACAAAATCAAATATAATAAAATTACACAATGGTTTCACACATGTATTGAAGAAAAAACGTACGAAGGAACGCCTGCAGAAACAATTATGGAAATGAACGACTTATTTATAAATTTACTCAAAGAGAAACGGCTAAACCTAGCAGTTTCCGAAAAGGTATTTCGTCGCAGTATGTGTACTGCGTTGTGTACTATGAAAAACTATAAAGATACAAATATATATAAAATACGGTCCAATTTGGTATATCCCGCTGAATGGAATCGTGATGTAGAGGCGATGTGGCAAGAATGGCTTAATGTCCGCTGCTTTAAAAATTGGACTGCGTTTTGGGCTCGCCTTCCTGTGCGTACGTGGGAGACGGATTTACCAGGCTGGCGCACCGACATACAGCATATACTTATGTCCTATGTCCAACGTGAAATTGGTGTGCTTGTTGATGCTAATATTATTATAGAGGATGAATACGGCGATTATGTTGATAGTAACCAGTATGAATATACCGAAGAAAGGTGGGATTAGTGTGGGTTAAGCGGGGCAGAACAATATGTATTATCATAGATAATCGTTATTGTTTACGGTTCTAACCAGACCAGGAGTTCTTATTGAACGGTAGCACCGTAGTATCATCCAGCTGATCGCGGAACTTCTGGACCTTCTTATCAAATTCAATCTCGTCTGTGGTGGGCGGGAGCGCAACTTCACTATTGTTCAGCTCGTCCATTGCGCTCTTGGCAGGGCGGACACCAAAGCAGTTTACGCCAAAGAGCAGCTCGGGGTTATCAAAGTATCCACCGTTGATACCTGGGCGACCGCACGCATTATGGTACTGCGGGTTCCCCTTTTGTAGCTTCTCGTATGTCTCCTTCTGCGTAGGATAGACCGCCATCTGTCCCATCACCCAGCCATAGTTACACCAATCGGCACCCTGCTCATATGCATCCTTCACCTGTTCGTAGGTGGCAAGGTCGCTGTCTAGTGCAGAGCAGACCGCCGCCGCATCGTGGTACGTGTAAATATTACGGCTTACGTTGAAAACCTGTTTGCCACCCGTGCTAAAATTCGGGTGCGGGAGTACACCCGATAGGAAGGTGCCAGGCTGACCCGACTGCGCACCAGGCATACCGGACGGGCGATTCGGTACACTTGGTAGATTGGGGTGGGGCGGGATACCTGCATCCATCGGCTTCAGCGTTGCTGTAAGATTGCCAGGAGCATCCATATTATTTGCATTGCCAAACTCAGCCTCTACCGATTCACGCCCATTGATAACCTTGCTAATATTCTTGATGCCTAAATCCACATAGTAGCCAATCTTCTTGTAATAGACATAGCATAGAACCGCTACAAGGATTACAAGTGCGCCGACAATCCATAGGTTTGAAAAAGCACCGGTTACGCTATTTAGCATATTGGTCTTTGGCGCATTAAAACTAGGCAACGCCGGTGTCGCCGATTTCAGCGGATTAAAGTTCATATCACCTCTACTTAGTTCATTTTATTTACGCCTCAGCAGCGGCTTGCGGCTTTTTAGTCTGAGTCGCTGATATCCTCAACGACTGAATCTGCATCCGCATTTGTAGATTCATCGTTTCTAGTTTATTTTTACGTGACAGAAATGCGATATATGTATCACAATTCGTTGCAGTTTCGCCGGGTACATTCTGAATCGCATTATCATCATATTCGTACCACTGGTTCTCCTGTTTCGCATACATCCGATAATGACCACCACGGAACGAACCCTGCTGCTCAATCAATGCAGTCGTCTCGTAGATAGGCGGCGTATACATTTTATTAAACGGATCGCCCTTGAATGCCATCCATGGTCGGAAATCAAATCCATCAATATCCCACGCTACCTTACCCGCCACCTTCTGCATCGTATTTGTAAATCGCTTGAGCGTTAGAATAATAGTGTCTGGTAGACGCGAAATACGATTCCTGATTGTCGCCTTTCCCTGCGTCTTACATGCATCGCACTGATAGTCATCCAGGCTCTCATCGGCAAATCCTAGATTCAAACAATCGGTCAGGGTCGCGTCTATCTTAGTACGATTCGGCATATCACCACCGGGTAAGGGAACCTTCAGCATTAGCCACGGCTCATAACGCATGGATACCGCCTTACACGTATCACAAATCACCTCCGTCTGAGTCTGTCCATTATAACTATCCACAATCGGCGAATACTCCTTACTAAAGAACGTTCCCCATGCATTGATTGCCTTAATATATTCATCTTCCCGTGAATTTGACGACCTTCCTACCACTTGCATAATAACGCTCTTATACATCGCATCGTGAAGCCCACTCAGAATATATTGAATCGTTTCCGCGGCGTCGCTCTGCTGTCCATAACGATGCCAGTCGTCGCCAGACTCCTGAATAGTACGCAAGAATGCTCCGTGAAATCCGCGCGGATTGAGCGTTGGCTTTGCACCTGGAGGTAACGAATGGCGCCAGAAATCACGTATGATGATTTGAAATCCCTCCAACAAATGCTTTTTATTACTTCCCTCACGGGGCTCAACTGTATTTGTTAGAAACATGTTACATAATGGAGGAGAAAGGCGTAGTGCTTGTATAACAACATTTAGGAAACATGTATTTCCTAGATTGCCCAGACCTATTGTTGTTGACAGCTCGGTCATTCTGTTACGGTTCTTTTATTATTGACAATTGACAACTTTAAACTCTTCAAATTTTTCCGTCTAAAGAATCAAAAATTGACTTAAGGTAGACCGAAATCGATGAATTCCAACACAATGACGTATAATCCTCAGCAGTATGAAACTGTCTACGGATTCTCTACACTAGATGAACTACATAATTTTATGCCCGAGGTCCTTTACGACGAAACAATGTTTCCCAACGAAATGCTAGATTACTTTCGTCATCGTATAGGTACGCTCTTCCAAACAACCTTTACTCGCCAGCAACACGTTTATAATATCTATATGGCAGAGGCACGCCGTGCCGCCTTTAATGAGTGGCGTCGTACCCGCAACCGCATTCCTGCCCCTGCCCCTCCTGCAGGCGTACCTGATATCTTAGGTGCATTAAATAATGTATTCAATAACGCTATCCCTACTACATCCAATATTCGTGTGGAAATTCCGCTCAATCCGGTGACGCCGCAGGCGCAGATTCGCCGCCGTGTTGTCTCAGAAATCCCATCTGGTCAGACAGCCCGTACAGCGGGAGCACCAGGCGCGGAGCCTACTACTACAACCAATAACCCTCCGCCTCCTAGACGCCAGAGAAATCCTAGTAATTTCATCACGGCGAATGAACTCCTCAATCTCACTAATAACACCGTCGGCGGAGGAGATGCTACCTCATTTCTTAATATTCTTACCGGCGCTATGCTTGGGGGGCTTGATATTCCTGTTACCGCTACTGTGGGTACTCGCGGGTTTTGGCACGAAGTGGATGTCATAGCCACTCAGGCACAGATTAATGCCGGCTCTACTATTATTGAAGGCTCCACTATTGGAGCGGATGTCAATTGTGCAATTTGTCAGGAGCATACGTATGCCGATGCGGAGAGTTCGCATCAGTGGCGACAGCTCCACTGCTCCCACCGATTCCACCGTGAATGCGTAGATTCGTGGCTAGAACAGAGCGTCCATTGCCCTGTCTGCCGTGCTGATATTCGTGAGGCTAGCGCACCGGCTGCTGGTGCTGGCTCTGGCTCTGGCTCTTATGCCGCCGCTGCACGCCGTGGTGTTTCCCGCAACCCCTCAATCGGTTGAAAAAATTGAAAGTGCCGTTGAGTTATAAAGGATATGTAAGCGTACTACGATTATATATTCTTTCCTTCCAAATGTCTATCTTTGACGGTGTAAACACCGGCAGCATTGACTATAGTCCCTACCAACCCGCCACGGTTGTCACCATCATCCTTGACGAAGCAGAGCTCGCTGATTGTAAAGAGTCGCAGTTTGAACGCTTCTGGCGCGTCTGGTACACCGAACGCTCCTTCTACGCTCCTAAACTTCAAACATTAGTCCTAGGTCTGCGACGGAGCTCGGCGTCGTGGGAAGGCATCCGCCGATTTATTGACTACTTTGAGCAGGATATCCTATACCGCCACGGACGAGTGGGGCTGGATATTTACTTGACCAACGGTGATGACCCTCGGCATGTTCTGTCGGTTACTCCGGCGATGTATCACAGATATCCTTTATCAATTCCCCAAGTGCCCCAAGTGCACTAGATTCCTGTGCAGGCGTCACCTCACGCCGCAGTCGTACCGTTGTAATAATCAGTTTGACAATATCCCGCCGCTCTTTTTTATTGAGCGTTCCAGTCACGTCGGCGGCTGCATGAGCAAGCTCCGCCATCTGACGGTAACTCATACGCTTGTTTTTGACAACTTCACCCAGCACATACTTGAGAATATGCGTATATTCGTTAAGGGCTCTTGCACGACGACGGCACTCTTTACGTACTTTCTTCGGTAGCATCTTCCAGTGCTTCTTACATATATCACGCTCTTGGTATATGTGCTCAGCGGGATGCTTACACTGTTTCCCGTTAGTCTTTACAACTTCGCACGTAGGCATTTATAATATTTATTGGCAGGAAGTTTAGACTGTCAGCATATGACTCTTTGACTTTACAAAATTGGCGATTTCTTCACACATAGACCGGCACGGCTCCATACCGCACCGCGTTAGCAATACGGCAACCGGTGCTTTCCATTGTAGGAAAAAAGGCGAACAATTATAAACGGTATCCAAACCCTGGCAAATATCCTTCCCAATCTCTTGAATATCTAGTGCAGGCAAATGGGATTTCACATGTGTTGGTAGTCGTGTGATTGTACGCCGCATAAACTCCTCCGTCACTGCTACAAGCTTCTCTATTGCCTGCTTCGGAACATACGGCATATATACTGTAACAAAGTGATTTAGAGATGGGTGTATAGAATTCACAGTTGCAGTTGTATCAATCATTTGTAATGCTTTGTTTAACGGCGCTGTTGCCGGTGCTTCACGTAAATAAGTGCCCGTAGTTGTATAGAGTGTAAGAGCATAGGTAGCGATTGTAAGACTAGATAAAATAGATGAGCACATATGAACATCGTGGAACATTGGGGTCAGAAAGCATAGAAATGATATAAAATGATTAGAAAGGCATGTCCGTTTTTTAGGAGAAGAAGACAGCCCCTCTGTTGCCAGATTTGTAACGTGGCTAAAAAATTCTTCAGCACTCGGCGTCACAAAGTCCGGGTGTTTCTGAATATATTGAATTCCTTTTATTTGAAATAGGAAGTCAATAGCATCTTTGAGAATTGTATCCTCCCCTTTTACGCCTAACTTTCTTGGGATACTTGACGACTTCTTCAAAGAGGGCATAAGATACCTTCTTATAGGTTTCTATAGATATTTATTTAGACCCAGCTCACAACCGCCGTCATATCCTGTCGGACCACGGTCATAAATGGCAGAACCTGACCGGTTGCTGTATAAAGTACTTGAATTTGCTCCTCGGGTCCGCGGTACGTGTTGAAACGCCGCATAAAATCACCAACGGTCTCCCCTTCCTTTCCCACCAGCTTTAAAGCCGTACCATCCTTGAACCCCGCATACTTCATACCACTATTATCAGGCTGAAGTGTGAGATTAACATACTTCTTGGGGGATGTACTAAACCAATTATAGAACATATTACTTATGTGAAGTGAGTTTTGTTTAAGTCCATTTAATTAAAAAGGCGTATTTTTATAATATTTGTTCATATTTTGAATCGTTTTCTGATTGATTGGCGCAAAAGGCTGTTTTACTGACGGCTTATTAACATATTTATTCGCATACACCGTAGTTAGTTTTCTATTTGCTTTCTTTGTATTGTTACGCTTCTTGTTCTTATTCTGATTCGGCTTTTGGTTCGGCTTTTGGTTCGGCTTTTGGTTCGGCGTCTGGTTCGGCTTTTTCGGGTTTTCCATATTCATTTGAAAAATAAGATTATTATTATTGTTTCTGCGGGTGGACATTCTTAATTTAGTTGCCTATTTTTTTACAAACATAGAGGCAATAGACCGCTGACCACTTACCGCCATTGCATCCACCTTCAAGAGATGTCCAAACAAGAGTTCTTCTGCAAGTTTCTCTCGTGCCGCCACGGGGTCCTTAGCCTTCTTACAAGCCTCTAGGTCGTGCGGCTTGACGCCAGGCAGCTTGCTCAGCTCCAGAGCAAACACCTGCGCCACCGGCTTCGCAATTTGATTTGTAATATAGTGTTTGTAATCGGGTCTTAGATTGTGCTCCTTGATGAAACTTGGGGTTTCAATCCGCTCACCCTGTAATGCCGCTTTCGACTCAATGTACACGAACGACATTCGCTCACTTGTAGACGGCTTATTGCCTGGGTCCCGCTCGGCAATGCGGTCCGCTAACACCTTATGCGCAATACGGGACGGATTGGCATAATCCGCACGGAGGGACTTCGTAATCATTAACTTCGTCATTGGGAACTTGCCCGCAAGAAGGTCCTTTGCCGTCGACTGAACAAAGTCAAACGCATCCTTCACTCCTGAGCTTCCAACAGGTCGGGTTGGGTCCAAAATCCGTTCTAGAACGCCGCCATACACGTACTTGACAATTGGTGCGTTATCTCGCCGCTTCATCACGATACCCATGCTTTTACGGTGGAAATCGTCGGGAGTGAGCCCGTCCTCACTCATATCGCCCACGTAGCGCTTCTTGGACAGCAGGCAGAACGTCCGAAAGATTTTATCAAACTCAAAGTCGTGCGGGGGTTTCAGACACGAGCTCACGAGTTTACCGGACTCAATCGTAAGGTCCTTTGCCGCTTTGAGTGCTGCATCGCCCGTGAGGGGTTTGCCCGTGGCAGGGTCCTTTGGGCGGAAGCGCAAGAAGATAGAATCGGTATCGCCATAAATACACTCCGCATCGCACCGCGGATCCTTGCCGCCGCCGTACAGCGTCTCAATTACCGTCTTTGCAAACATCAGCTGCTTACGACCGTAAGCGGTCGTTGACGCCGCCAAAACCTGGCGACGAACCTTGAAGGTCGGACTGCCCAACTGACCATACAGTGAATTGGCAGTCAGCTTGTACGCTAACTGCTGCGCATCCAACAGCGACTTCTTGAACTCATCCGTCTCCTTCTCAGCCTGCTTACGGCACTTTTTACGCGAGCTGAGAAGCATCTCTAGAATACGAGGAATCGTACCTTGCGGCTTCTGAATATACCGTGCAATACGCTTACCATCTTTGATCTTTACTGGGTGTTTCCGTGTGTCCGCCGGATCCGGTCGCAAGATATCAAACTCAATATTTACATAGCTTTGCATCGGAATGTTATCATACCTATCCGAGCCTTCCTTGAGTGCTCGAAATGTAGTTCCGTCATTCTCGTAGTCCTTCACCCAAATCAGCGTATCATGGCTGATGTTTTCTGAGATAATAGATGAAGGATATAGCGATGCAAAGTCATCGGCGGTAATCGGGTCGTTGATGTAGATGCCGGTCTTCGGCTCTAAAACAATTGCACCCTCAAAAGAGTCATCCTCGCTCGGCACCTCAGGCTCGTCTGGAGCATCATCAACGTTCCGTCGTTGGCTTGGCAACACCTCAATCAACTGGTCGTTGAGTCGACACTCCTTGAAGATGAGCGACTCAATCTTAATACCTTGACCCCGCAGAAAGATAAAACTTACCGGTACCGAGCATACACTTGCCATAGCCACCGAATTGTTGAGAATCTCCAGCTTATTGAAGAGCTCCATCACTAGGTCACAATCCTGTAAGCAGTAACGGGCAACAATGCCACGCTCTTGCGGCGTACCACGGTGGAAACGGAAGATATCCTTCGGCGAAACGTCGTCCTTCACCTGTGCCCAACGGGTCGGCTTGCCGCCGTTATCCTCTAGTTTCGCCTTACCGCCCTTGATTCGGATTGTGAGCTTTGTCGGCTCCACAACCAGAACCTCCGCCTTCTCTACAATCCGGTCGTTCTCATCATCCATTAGTGTGATGAAGCGTCCAGGAAGCGTGCCCTTCGTAGACTTGGTTGCTACCACAAACTCTTCGTCTTTGAGATGTACGATTGACTTGACCGCACCGCTCACAAACGTAGCCGATACATTATCTAGACTGTACGAGTCCAGATTGTGATTACGGCGAATATAGGGGAGCAAATCAATCTGTAGACGTCCTGGGCTGTTCATAAAGTGCATCGTATTATCACCCATAGCCGATGATGATAGGAACTTCTCTTCCAACTTGGTAGGGCGGGATTTCAAACAAGAGAGTGGAGTTGTAATATTGACCGCCTCCTTCTTGCTTGTCAAATATTGTAGGCGGTCCCAAATATATTTAGAATCAAAACCAAAGATGTTATAGCCAATCAGAATATCAGGGTCCGTACGACCGAGCCACTGAAACCACGTACGCAACATCATTCCTTCATCCTCGTACGAATAAACCTCAATCGGCACCGATTCACCTGGCGGCTTCACAGTCTCCTTATCCACCGACTTAAGAACCCATATGTGCTTGCTAATCGGCTTGGACCGGCGATACAACACAATGCCAATCTGGATAATTTCATCGCCTTCAATTACATTATAGGGAAAGATTGGCGGAATAAGCTTTCCAAATTTTTCTTTAGGTTTGTGATAGTCCGAGAGCAACGAATCCAGGTCCGATATTGCCTTTTCGCGAACATCGGACTTTGACTCCGTCTTGATAATCGATAAATATCGTAGGATACTATCCTCAACGTGCTTTGGCTGCGAATAAATACAGTTCATAAGAAAGTCCTTCGTAAGTTGCCCACTGTGTTTCCGTGTATTGATATAAATTGGTGACAGATCGCCTGACAGTCTAACAGTAGCATTGGCAAGGCGTTCGCAAAACTCCGATACCGTTGTCGGCATACCACGCTCATAGAGTTCACGGATAGGTTTACGCCATCCCTTAATCGCAATAGGAAAGTCGCCGTGGCTGGAATTACACTCAATATCCCACGAGCCCACCAGAAACGGCGCCATTCCTTGGTCCGTCGCGGCTTGGACGTCCATCCACTCGGCGGTGGCATATACCTTCACCTTTGCATCGTCCGAGTTGGCAAACTCCCAATGATTTGTAGGAACCTGGACCCAGCCTGCAGGACTGATATTCTGCATATGGAAGAAACGCAGCATCGGATCAATGTTCGCTTCATACACCTTGAGTGCTAGTTTTTTCCCTTGCGGACTAACGCCATCTACATCCCCTACAGGAACATACTTATCCAGTAACGCAACTGCACCTATTCCAAACAACTGAGCCGTATTGTTGGCTATCGGCGTCGTGGTATCCTTGTCTAGGAAGCGGTCTTTCAATTGTCGCCACAAGGCGATTGTAGGTGTAATAATCTTTAGAAATGTTCCCTTATTGCCGCCATTATAATCCATTAATACCTGATGCTCTTCGTAATTACAGTCTACCTGCTGAAGTTCATCAAACGCAATTTCTTCGTCTTCGTGTAGCTTATGCATCCAATCTTGTAGATTCCGCTTTGCCGTTTTGTCGCTTGCCAGGCAATCTGGAATTCGAACATAGAAGTACGGCTTGAAGTCGGTCACTTGGAGTGCCACCGATTGTCCTTTCGGGTCGGTACCAAAGAGGAGAATCTGATACTTCTTTTGCGAATGGGGCGCCGAGCTTGTAGAACGGCGGTCTTCGTCGCTTCCGCTATCTACCGACATATCAGGATAGGCATCCTGACTTATAATATCCTTACACTGGAATATGAGTGTATCTTTTTCAGGGTTGTACATTCGTGTGCCTTCCTTTTGGTGCGAAGCAAAAAAGTCAATTTTTTACGCTCGGTTAACGGGCGTGAGGATGTGTGTGAGGGTGCGGGTAGCTTGGAGAGAAGGTCGGTGCCGGTGCGAATCGCTGTGGCTTCTTTGAAAAGTCCTGCCACTTCATATCAAACTCAGCAATCGTCATCGTCTTCACCGGCTCCACCACAAATTGCTGAATAATACAAATCGCCTGCATCTTCGGCGTGAGCTCCTGCAGCTCAATAAACATCTTGGTAAGTTTTGCTTTCAGATGTTCATATTCCTTTGCCGCCTCCTGTACATCATACGTATGAAAGGTGAAGCGTAGCTCACGCTCATATGAATTCTCGGCGTCCCATAGACTTGCCGTAATCTTACACGGCGGCTTCTTATTGAGCGAATTCACAATATCCAGTGCTTCATCCACCGTATCAAAGTAGAAGATACCACGCTCGGCGTGTCTCAAGGAAAACTTTTCAGTCTTGATAAACTGTCGTACAACGAAAAGCATATCATCCTTTTTCATCACTGCATATCGGAAGCGTCGGTCGGCGTGCGTACTTGTTACGGTAATATTGTTTCGCTTCAGTTGTGAAACAATATCATCGAAAGTGTGTTTGGTTTGTGTAGCGCCCATTGCTGTCTCTGGTTGGGCGGACGGGTTAATTTTCAATTTTTTAGTGTTTGCGGTCCTTACCGCACCGTCGCTTTAGTGACGGTTGCGGTTGCGACGGGTCGACGCACGGCGATTGGCGCGTTTTGGCGACTTATAGGTCTTGCCGCGCTTTGCCAGCAGCGAGTTTCCTAGAAGAAGAAGTGCCGCCGGTCCCGCCTTATTCAACGCACCTATAAACGCACTCAATACCGATCCGTTAGAGCCGCCCTTCTGGGGTGTATTTGCCGTAATCTGTGCATTCTTCTTCACAAAGTTAGTATTGCTGAGTAGTGTGCCCTGGGGACCGGGAATCTTCGCATTTGGCTGCGCCGTCTCTACCGCCTTTACAAGTGCCTTCATCACCTTAGGGTCATTCATCTGCGGCACAACGTTCGTCGTCTCAGGGGTGCCAGGGACCTTATAGTCCTCCACCTTACCCGTCGGCTCCACCTTTACAACGCTCGGATATCCTGTAATTTTCGCATTCTTGAGCTCAGGAACCTTCTCCACCATATCGTGGTGAACCGCCGCCATATTTGCCACACGTCCCGGCGTCTTTGCAATCTCCTTGAACTTCGGCATATACCGGTGGCAATGACCGCACCAATCGGCGTGAATCAGCACGTAGATTGTCGGACCGTTCAGGATAAGTTGGCGAAGTTCGGGTATCTGCTCTTCATTTCGCACATCTAAGAGCGGCGACGGCGTATTGTTCTTCTTATTATTGTTGGGAGTCTCCAGTACCGACAGCGGAGTTAGTGCGGGCGTTGATGGCGACTCAATCGGTATTACTTCTTGAACAATACCATCCTTACGAGGTAGAAATCGTCCGCGTTGATTACGAGGGAACATTCTACCTAGTGCGAATAAATTCGTTACACCAGAATAAGAGGACTGGGATGAAGTTGCCGTCAAATTACATTCTATTAATTGTGGTCGGCTTGGCGATGCTTGCCATTGTTGTACTCCGTACCAATTTTAAGTTGATTGCCGAAGCCTTCACTGACGCCGATGATATTGCTAAGGCAAATAAAGAAGCGGACGACCGGTCGAACGGAATTCTGACCCAGAATGCTAAGGGCTGCCCTACTGCAGCAGTTCGTGGTCCCGATGGTCGTATCTCCGTCATCCCTACCGGTCAGACCTTCTACACATTATCCGACTACATCACCTACCTCAATGGGCTCTATGCAAACGGCTCCGAGTGTATCCCACCTCAGGTGACCGATGACCGCGACCCCGTCTTCGGACTCATCGGTGGGCAAGGGGTCGGTGCCGGCTCACCTAAGTCATTTGACCTTGAGGGAACAACCCGCGATGTCCTAAATACGGCGGCGGACGGCGAAGAGACCTCCGCGAAGACACCTATCAATAAACTAGACGACTACGAATACACCCGTGTTTTCCAAACAGAAGACCAATCCCGTAATACGATTTCTAGAGAAAACAATAATCAACTGATGGAAAAGTATAATCTAGACTGGGCAAAGCTGCCGTTCAATTCCGAGGAGCGGGCAGAAAAAGAAGATGAGTTTATAGCAGGACGGATGGATAACTACTGGCGTGACCCCAAGTCTGGCGCCTTCTTTAACACTGTTGACGGCAAGAATGTAATGCCTCCCGACAATGAAGCGGAGTATATGCGTGAGCAGAAGATTCTGGCTTCTTACCGCCCTACTGATATCTCGCAGCACGTCGTAGATTCCGAGACCGAGCAGGTAGCGAAGATGGTGAATCAGATATACGAGAACGATCCCAATTGGACGCCCGTCATCACCAAGACCGATGAGGGTAAGTATGCAGTGACCGAGCTCATCCCTAAGACACGTAAGGAGCGTTTTGAGGATGCGAAGACCATCGGAATGGCTACAACCACCGGTTTCAGCGATCAGGATCGTGACCCGAAGGCTTCCATACAGATTAGCGACCAGATGCGTAACGACCCGTTCTTTGATAAGGGCGGTGTTGTAGACAATGATAACCAACGCGTTTGGGACTACAAGGATTTCCGTAAGTGGACACCGGACCTAGAGCGTCAGTTTGCACCGACGGCGGCGACAAAGGCGTGGTATTAGAGGATTTTCTCTACTTTTTATTTTATCTGTTTATAATAAATGTTGTTATTTACAATGTATGTGAATGATGAGTATACCGCCAAAAAGATGCTGACGGCTTCTAAGAAATTAGGTAAAAAATTAGGAAAAAATGTTGAAATGGAGTGGCAATGGGTGAAAGATGGAAACAAAATGGTTATTGCGTGTGATTTTCATACGCATGATTAATCAAAAAGCACCTATTTAAAAATGAGCACTAATTAGAAATGAACCAAGCAGAAGCGGAGGCTCATCTACCCGATCAGGTATTACCTGAGGTAGATGATATTATTTTACCCGATTACGACCTTGTAGATCTTCAAGATCTTCAACCTGGTTCGTTTTATTATATGGGAGGAAACGGTGGACATTTTGTGGGTCCTACGTTTTTTAATTTATTAGCTGAATATGAAGATATACAAGGAGATGATTATATTTTTACATTTTATAAAGCACGAACTAAAGCTCCGCTAGGACCTTGGGTTGATAATATAGAGCAAGGTGTAGACTTTCCTATTGCCTCTTTTCAAAATAAAGATATTAGACTATATAAATATAGTCCCGGTATGAATTTAGGAGGAAATAGTAATATGGAAGGCGGTGCGTACAAACGGTTTAAGTCTTATAAAACTCGCAAGGCGACATGCAAGGCTTTAAAAAAGCGCGGTAAGAAAACTCGCCGTAATCATTAGGAATGGATCAGCAGGACGCACTTAACAATGCTCCCAATAGCCCTCAGTGGGACAATTTAATGCACTATCGTATGGTAGATTTTCCCGATATTGTTGAAGGAAAATACTACTATTACAAACATGGTAACTTTATTGAGGATTATATTGCACGTGTAACTAATAAATTAAATAATAGAGTAAACGGCGATCTTATATACAAACGTAAGACATTAGGCTGGAGTCAAGATCCTGATACAGAATATGAAGAAGATCAGTGGATGCCCGTTCAATTTGGTGTAGACTACTTACGTGCTCCACTTGCTAGTATGAACGACCAGGCACCTGGTGGACCTCGTAAATTCTATGTTTACGACGAAGACGTCGTGATGGAAGGCGGAATGCGTCGCGGCGGACTTGTAGGAAAGAAGGTCTACGGTTCTTATAAAAACGGCTCCGATATTTACAAAGACAAAACCGGTTATTATGTTGTAAAATGGAATCCTAGAACACAGCGTCCGTATAAGAAGCGTATCAACGGAAAGTGGAAAGCAACTCGTAAAGTGTCCAAAAAGCGCGGTAAGAAAACTCGGCGTAATCATTAGAGGATGGAAGAAGCGTTTGCCATCGAACATAAACCAAACCCGCCATTTTCAGCCGATTTGCCCTATCTTCGCAGCGTCAATTTCGCCAACATTGATATTGGCAAATGGTATTATATGGTGACCGATGAAAGGCTGGCTCCAGATGCGTACGATTCCATTGTAAAGGTTCTTGCTACTGACGATGATGACCAAAATCTTAAAGTTCTATTCAATGTTTGGACCCGACCTCGTGATTTATCCCTTCCGTGGGTCCAGGAACGTCACCATCCTGAAGTACTACGCTTCAGTGCCGCTCAAGTAGACAATGGAACATTTAAGTTTTATGAATATGATGATGAGGTGATGCAGAACGGCGGTGGACTTGTTGAAGACATCAATGCACGCCTAGATGACCCATCGTACATTCTGCCTGCTGGTACGGTTGCGCGTCGTATGGTACCTATGATGCGGACTACCCCACCATTTTTTCCGCGTAAAACTCTACAGCAGAGAAGGAAGCAGAAGAATCGCCGTCGTGCTTCGCCGTCGTCTGTAAGCAGACGCCGTCGTAGTACCCGAAGGGCGAAGAAGCAGAAGCGGTTGACCCGCAGACGCCGTTAAATTTGTATTATTTTGATAAACGCATAATTGTATCTATCAAAAATCTTAGGGTGATTTAGAGATGGCGAATGATGAAACTATAGATGATAAATTTCTTAATGCTGTGATTGAGTATAATGATAGTAGACAGATTGATAATACATACGATGACAAAATACTCAAAGATATCCAAGAATTTTTAAATGCTGGGGCAAATGTGAATTATCAGAGTAGTAACGGAACAACCTCAATTGTGGAGGCGGCAGGATATGGCACTCCAAAACTTGTTAAACTTCTTTTAGCAGCCGGCGCAAATGTTAATTTAAGTGATGGTGATAACACAGCACTTACAAAAGCATTAGAACATAACAAGAATCCTAATATAGAAATAATTAAAATACTTATAAATGCTGGAGCAGATCTTAATGTAAACAATGGCGAACCGCTTTTTTGGGCTATAGAATCTAATAATATTGAACTTCTAAATATTCTTATATCTGCTGGAGTGGATGTTAATATAGAATTACAAGAATATTTTTTTGGGGAGTATTTACCTAGAAAATCATCTCAACTCATTTTAGCATCTTTTCTTGATAGAGCCGAAATTGTTAAACTTCTTTTAGCAGTTCCTGGAATAAATATAAATTTACAAAACGAAGATGGAAATACAGCACTTATTACAGCTTGTATGAAAGGTAATGCCGAAATTGTTAAACTTCTTTTAGCAGTTCCTGGAATAGATATAAATTTACAGAATAATAATAAAAATAGTGCACTCACTGCTGCATTTACTAAAAGACACATTGATGTAGTTAAATTACTTTTAACAGTTCCTGGAATAGATGTAAATTTACAAAATAATTATGAAAATACTGCACTTTTTCATGCATCTACTAACGGATATACTGAGATAGTCAGTTTGCTTTTAGCAGTTCCTGGAATAAATGTAAATATTCAGTGTGAAAAAAGCTATACCGCACTTGTTGCTGCATCTTTTTACGGACATAGTGATATAGTTAAATTACTTTTAACAGTTCCTGAAATAGATACAAATTTGCAAACTATATACGGAAGAACTGCACTAATGCTAGCCATAAGGAAAAACCATACAAATATCATTTGTATGCTTCTTATTGCGGGTGCTGATGTTAATCTCAAAAATGAAGATGGAAAAAAAGCCATAGATTATGCCATCCCTCAGTCTATTATTAGCGATCTACTTAAAAATCCCTCGGCATCGCTTATGATGGGAAAAACAAATCGTGGAGTTATTGATATTCCAGATAATAATAAAACAAATAGCATTGCCTTTGATGATATTACGGATGGAGAAACAGTTATTCGTATACAACAATTTGGAAAGGATTTTTTCTATCGTTTAGAGAGTTGGAAAGAGTTCATGTACAATCAACTTAAGAATTACCCACGTGATCCTATTAAAAATCCAGCAAATCGTGAAATTGTAACTGCCGATCAAATTGATATTTTTACCGCCCATATTGTCCCTGTGGTCCAGAATGCTCCTGTAGTAGGAAGTAAACGCCCTCGTCCTGCGAATTTACGTGGAGGTACACGTCGCAGACGTAGCACCCGAAGAGCATATAAGAAGCGATCTACTCGCCGCCAAGCAAAGCGAGTCTGTTAACTTTAACTATTTATTTCAGTTTTCCATAATATGGAAAGTTGAAACAAGGAAACAGATAGAGTAAACCGCAAAGATGCGGTGAGTTTATTTATAGTCTTTATTCTGTCGGAAAATCCAGGCGGAAGATACCTCTAGAGAGTTGAGGCGAATTAACCCGAATAAAGATATTATTATTAAGAACGGATT